>ENA-ORCX01000198-ORCX01000198.1-marine-metagenome-genome-assembly--contig:-NODE-198-length-43688-cov-28.517461_pt1 | contig 43688 bp, 37 predicted proteins | sample MGYA00248630_ERZ508518 | MGnify/ENA primary metagenome ERZ508518 (study PRJEB26188, sample SAMN06268768) | marine metagenome | isolation source: Bioluminescent Bay, La Paraguera, Puerto Rico | place...
CATGCGTCCGCTCGGCTGGATATCGCCAACCGAATATCTCGCATCATACACTGTCCAATATGTTTGACAAACCTACATGCGCCGATTCTAATAGTATGACAGTGTATTATACCCAAGACTTGTTAGATTTTTGGCTAAGACAGATCAAAAAGCCGCAGGGCATCGCACTTGCGGCTTTGGTTTAATCAATTTCTCTTGTGTTAAAAGGATTTTACAAGCTTGTCAATCGCAGCGACAGCGTCCTGCTCATCCTTGCCGTTTGCAAAGATATATATTTTTTCTCCCTGCTTAACGCCCAGAGACAACACACCCATGATGCTTTTGGCATTTATCTTCTTGTTGCCCTTTTCGACAAAGATCTGTGACGAAAAACCCCCTGCGACCTGCACAAACATGGCCGCCTTGGAAGCTCTTAATCCGTCGGCATTTGTAATGGTGAGTTCCTTTGCCTGCATGCTACTTCCCCCTTGTCATTTTCAGGTGCTCAGCAATGCTGTTGAGCTTGCGCAGTTTATGATTAATACCCGATTTCGATTCCGCCCCCAGCAAAGCAGCGAGCTCCTCCAGCGTCGCTTCGGGATAGCTCATGCGCGCCTCAGCCACCTGTCTCAGTGCCGGGCTAAGCTTATCAAGCCCCATATGGGTCCGGATATATTCAATGCTCTCCTGCTGCCTGACGGATGCGTTAACCGTCTTTGAAAGATTGCCCGTCTCACAGTTCACTTTGCGATTGACATTATTGCGCACACTTTTGAGTATACGGATGTTTTCGATATTCAATATCGATGTATGTGCGCCCATCATCGTGAGCAGCGTCACAATGGCATCGCCCTCTTTAATGTATACCACATGGCTTTTACCCCGCAGTATCATTTTAGCCGGTACGCCAAGTTCTACTATTATATTCAACAACCCTTGCGCAAATTCCTTTTGTCCGCAGACAAATTCCATATGATAACGTTTTTCGGGATTGGTGATGGAGCCGCCGCCCAAAAAAGCGCCGCGCACAAATGCAATACGGCAGCAACGTGACGTCAAAAAGGATGCATCGCTGCCGAACTGAAGCCCCTCGTCACCTAGGATACGCGTATCAATCGCCATCATCCGTGCCGTTGCTTTATCCACCGACAGCGAATAGATATGGTTGTGCTTTAACTGATTGGTGTGCATCTGCGTACCGGCCTGAACGCCGTAAAGGCTTTTAATTAACGCAAACACACGCCGCGCCACAGCAGCATTTTCTGTATCGACGCGCAATGAAAACGCACCGCCCGAAATGCTGATGGATCCCGCCGTATGAATGAGGGCACTCAGCTCGGCCAGTTCACAGCATTCCTTGCCTGTATTCATGCGGCACACCTCGGCCTTGGCCGTGGCAGAAAACGACATGACTCCCTCTCTCCTTAATAACCGTGCTCAATATCGCGGTGCTCAAGCGTCACATTATGCCCCTGCTCAGATAGCACCCGGTAAAGCTCCTCAGCAATAACCACGCTGCGGTGCACGCCGCCCGTGCAGCCAATGGCAATCACGAGCTGCTTTTTGTCCTGCTCCACATAATACGGCGCCACGTAATTTACCAACTCGTTGATCTTATCCAGAAAGATGCGCGCACGCGGAAACGACAGCACATAATCTTTCACAGCTTGTTCACGACCCGTGTGCTCTCGCAGGTCTTCTTCATAAAAAGGATTGGGTATAAAACGCATGTCAAACACCATATCCGCGTCAATCGGAATACCGCGCTTGTAGCCGAATGTGCTGACGGTGATTTTAATGCCCCGCTCGTCAGTCTCGCTGTACATCCTGTCGATGGTTTCACCGAGCTTTTTGATCGAATATGTCGATGTGTCCACGATGTTATTGGCAATATCCTTGATGCGCTTTAATTTCTCGCGTTCCTGAAATATGCCTGCCATGATGGTACCGTCAAGCGACAACGGATGGCGCCGCCGTGTTTGCTTAAAGCGCCGGACCAGCACCTCATCGCTCGCGTCAAGATACAAAATATCCAGCTCAACGTCCATCTCTTTTAAACATTTGATCGTTGAGAATATATCCTCGAACATATCGCCCATGCGCATATCCACAGCGGCCGCCGCTTTGTCAATGCTGTCGTTGTTCATGCAAACTTGGGCAAACTCCGGGATAAGCTTGGGCGGAAGGTTGTCCACGCAGAAATATCCCATGTCCTCAAGGCGCTTTAAGGCCTGAGAACGCCCGGCTCCCGATAGTCCCGTGATGATCACAAACTTCATGCTAATCCTCCGTGATATTGTCAATGCGATCCGGATCGATACCTGCGCTCTGTGCCAGACGAATGGCGTTTGGCGCAGTCCCCACCTTTTCCGGACTATGCGCGTCACTCGATATAACGAACTTCACATTCGTGAGAGCCGCCTGCTGCAAGTCCTTAATTGTCAGATCGCCATGCTTGTTGTTGATTTCAAACAGCGTACCGTAGTCTGCGCACGCCTGCGCGAGCCTGCGGTAGTCAACGGGCACGCCGTAGCCCGGGTGCGCCACGATCGTGATGCGATGGCGCTGTATGGCACGCATGTACGCCTCCGTGATCTTGCCGTCATGGTGAAAAAGCTGACCTGTGGCGAATGTCCATGCTGTCTTCAGATTTTTGCAGACAGCCGCCTTATGATAACCAAGTATCAGGACATCATAGCGGCCTTGCGGCAGATCCACGCTGCCGTCAAGTCCGGTGAGATTGAGCTCAATGCCGGTTTTCACGTCAATACGTCCGTCATACTTTCTTTTGGCATTTTCTATACACGATAAATAATCGCCAACTTTTCGTTTTTTTACTCCGTATGTAAAATGCGCAATGCTGTGATCTGCAATGCCCACCGTGGTCAGTCCGCGCTTAATCGCCGCTTCCACGTTATCCTCCACATTGCCTTTCCCATGGCTATGTACCGTATGTGTATGATAATCGGCAATCAGCTTCATCTTTCCCCCACAATCTTAACCTCGGGCTCCAGTTTGACGCCGCAGTGCTCAAACACCCGCTGCTGAACCTTTTCTATGAGCGCAATAATATCTTCGGGTGTCGCGCCGCCCGCATTGATCACAAAGCCCGCATGCTTCTCCGAAACCGCCGCGCCGCCCACGCTTAAGCCCTTGAGCCCCGCCTGTTCGATCATCGCGCCTGCATAGCCGCCCTCGGGCCGCTTAAACGTACTGCCCGCGCTCGGGTATTCCAGCGGCTGCTTCGTCCGGCGTTTTTCGTTCAGACAGCAGAGCTTATCCTTGCTGTCATCACGGCAGCAGGATACGAGCTTGAGCCGCGCCCCCGTCACAACCAGCGGCGTGTTGCTGAGGATGCTGTGACGGTAACCAAAGTTCATTTCGCTTTGGTTCAGCGTCACTTCACCGGCCCACGTCGCGATATACACTTCTTCCACAAAATCGCCGATCTCTCCGCCATATGCGCCCGCGTTCATGCAAACCGCGCCGCCCAATGTCCCGGGTATACCCCCCAGAAACTCCGCGCCGCCGAGCGAGCGTGCCATGGCTTCGCGCACCAGCACAGCCAGCGGCGTCCCGCTCTTGGCGGTCACACATGTGCCGTCAAACTCCACACCTGAAAAGTTATCCGCCAGCTTCATCACGATGCCGCGGATGCCCTTGCTGGTGACAAGCAAATTGGTGCCGCGCCCCATCACAAAAAGCGGCACATCCAGCTGCCGCGCGGTAATGAGCACATGCCGCACCTCGTCCGCGCTGGCCGGCAGTGCCATGATGTCGGCAGGACCGCCCGCCTTAAACGATGTATGCGCCGCCATGCATTCGTCACGGCGCACTTCCTTTATTTTTTCCGAGAGGGTGCCAAACACCTCGTCTAAATTCATTCAGTAACCTCGCTTAGTCTTTACAGTTTACAATATGACCGCCCATCAGGCAATACACATCGATTATGTTTACGATTGTTCGGATTCAAAATATTCCACAACAGCCTGCGCCGAGCGCATATCCATGCCCGGCACCGCCGCGATATCCTCAAAGCTTGCGGTTTTAATGTCGCCCACCGTGTCAAAGTGCTTTAGCAATGCGCGCACGCGCGACGGCCCCACATGCGGAATCTTCAATAACGCGCTGTCCTCCACCTTTTTGAGACGCAGATTGCGGTGATATGTGATCGCGAAGCGGTGCGCCTCATCGCGGATACGCGTAAGCAGCCCCAAAGCATGGCTCTTTTTATCCAGCACAACCGGATCACTTTTGCCCACAACAAAAACCTCTTCCTCGCGCTTGGCCAGACTGATGAGCGGCAGGTCTTCAAGCCCCAGCGACGCAAGCGCATCGTACGCGAAGGAAAGCTGTCCTTTTCCGCCGTCCACGATGATCAGTGACGGCAGTTCGTTAAACCCCTCCGCCCCCTGAAGACCGCGCTTTAAACGCCGTATAAGCACCTCATTCATGGACGCAAAGTCATTGGCGCCCTCCACCGTCTTGATACGGAAACGCCGGTAGGATTTTTTCTCAGGCTTGCCGCCCCGAAACACCACCATAGACGCGACAGAGTCCGTCCCTTGCGTGTTGGAGATGTCGTAGCACTCCATGCGGTCTATGGGCGTATTAAACCCAAGCGCGGTCTGAAGCTCGGCCAGTGCGCCGATGGTGCTGTCGTAATCACGCGCAATGCGCGCCAACCGCCGCTCCAGCGCCTCTTTGGCATTCGCCAGCGCCATTTCGGTGAGTTTTTTGTTCGCGCCTCTTTCCGGTACATGCAGCGCCACGCGTGAACCGCGCTTCTGCGTGAGCCACTCTTCGATAAGCGCCTTTTCCTCGGGCTGTACGTTCACATAAATCTGCTTGGCCACGCCGTCTACGCTCGTATAATACTGCTTGACGAGATGCGAAAGCACCTGCGGTTCCGCTTCGCCCGCGCATTTCATGAAATAGCGCTCGGTATGGTTGAGCTCGCCGCGGCGCACAAACATGCCCTGCACCACCGCTTCGTCGCCGTTTTGATACACGGCGAACACGTCCTTGTCGTTAAGGTCGGGAAAGCCTGCCTTTTGCTTCTCGAACAGCCGGTGCAACGCGCGGATGCGGTCACGAATCATGGCTGCTTTTTCGTACTCCATGTTCTCGGAGGCAGCCTTCATATCCTCTTGAAGCTGCTTTTCCAGCCCCTTATACCGCCCTTGAAGAAACTCAGCCACCTCGTCCACCATGCGCTTGTATTCATACTCGCTGACATTGCCCGTACACGGCGCAAGACAGCGGTTCATTTCATAATTGAGGCACGGGCGGCCCTTTTCCGCGCCCGTGATATTTTTTTTGCACATCCGAAGCGGAAACACGCGCGTCACGGTATCCAGTACGTCATGCAGAATATGCGCGGCAATATACGGCCCGTAATACTTCGCACCGTCGTTCTTCACGCGCCGCGTGACGCAGACGCGCGGAAACTTCTCGTTGAAGTCGATACGGATATACGGATAGTGCTTGTCGTCGCGCAGCATGATGTTGTAGTACGGGCTGTACCGCTTGATCATGTTGCACTCAAGTATCAGCGCTTCAATTTCCGTCTGCGTCAATATATAATCGAAGTCCTCAATTTCAGCCACCAGCGCGGCTGTTTTCGGATCCTTCCTCGAGTTTTGAAAATAGCTGCTGACGCGGTTTTTCAGCGCGAGCGCTTTGCCCACATATATCACTTTGCCGTCGGTGTTTTTCATCAGATAAACACCCGGCGTTTTGGGCAGCGTCCTCAGCTTTTCGCGAATTTCATCGTTCATGCCTAATATCCTAAGTCTATCGCTTTTTCGAGTACCTTTTTGGCCGCAGGCGCCGCGTGTGAACCGCCTGAGCCCGCTTTTTCCATCAACACAGCGATGGCAAGCGGATGGTTGTCATCCTCGATGAATCCCACAAACCATGCATGCTCCTGATTGCCGTCCTCACCCGCAATTTCCGCGGTACCTGTTTTGCCGCCCAGTGTCACACCGTCAATGGCGGCTTTTTTGCCCGTGCCGCTTTCAACCGCGGCGATCATCATCTCTTTAAGCAGCGCGGTATCGCTCATCGGATGCGCGGCCGACTCAGGCGTCAATGTATATGTCTGCGTCTCGCCGTATGTCACGCTTTCCAGCAGCTTCGGCGCCATCATTGTGCCGTCGTTGGCAATACAGGCCGCAATCATGCACGCATGCAACGGCGTGATTAAATCATGGTATTGGCCGATAGCCGCCCACCCAAGATTCGTGCTGGTGTCCGCGTTCTCAAACACGCTTTCGCCCATCACCGCATCGTCGAACAGCATCTGATTGTTAAACAGAAACTTGTTCGCTTCGCTCATCAGTTTCGATTTGCCGAGCTCCTGCGCGGCTTCCGCGAAATAGACGTTGCATGAATGCCGGATCGCGTCCTCCAGATCTTCATGCCCGTGCTCACCCGTACAGGCGATGGTCTTGCCGCCGATCTCAGTACTGCCTGTGCATGTTGCTTCAAAGTCAGCCAAATCGTTTTCTATCAGCGCCGCCGCCGTGATGAGCTTAAATGTGCTGCCCGGCGGATACAACCCAGTAAACGTTCTGTTGACGAGCTCGCTTTCGCCGCCGCCTTCCAAGAACTCGTCCATATCATCGGGATCAAACGTCGGAGACGATGCGCTCGCGAGTATCTCTCCCGTCTTGTAATTCATCACCACAACCGCGCCGTTGTAGCCGTCAAGCGCGTCATGCGCCTTCTCACAAAGCTTGGCGTCAATCGTCAGCGTCACATCGCCGCCGCGCCGTTCCTGCCCCGAGACCAGCCCCATGATGCGCGACAGAGTATCCTGATCGAAGCCGAACATGTATTTTGCGAACATGGTCTGTGCCCCGTATGTCATGCCGTAGCTGTCGCCGATGATGTGCGCGATAGATTCACGCATGTCGTCATCGCTGATGTAAACCCGCTCATCGCCTTTGGTATATAGCAGCTCTCTGCCCGTCCTGTCCAGCAGATTTCCCGGTTCCACGGTAGACTCCACCTGCTGGATACGCGGATTGTATGGCGTCACGAACCAGCGCTCGCCGTACATGAACACCACGTACCCCAAGTAGACAACGAGGCCCGCAAACATCACCGTGAAAACGATAAGCAGTGTGCGTATGTTGCGCCGCAGCACATTTTTCATATGACCTCGCCTCCCGCCTTTCTGATTTCCACCTCATCACGCTCACCGTTCTTGACGTTCACGCCCTCGATGATGCCGACCAGCGTGAGGCAGGCCACCATGGAACTGCCGCCCGCGCTGATGAACGGAAGCGTAATGCCCGTCAGCGGAATCAGCTTGATCACGCCGCCGATAATGATGAACGATTGCAGCGACAGCATGCACGTCGCGCCGAACACGAGCAGCGCGTCAAAGCGTGACCCTGCATTCATCGCGATGATCATTCCGCGAATGATAAACACAAGATACAAAAGGATGATAATGATGCCGAATATGATACCGAATTCCTCACATATCACGGCGAATATAAAATCGCTTGTATTCACAGGTACAGCGCTCGGATAACCAAGCCCCAGACCCGCACCAAAGGCGCCGCCCGCCGCAATGGCCATAAGCCCCTGAACGATCTGATAACCCTGCGTTCTGTGATAGCGCCACGGGTTCTCCCAAATCTCCACACGCGTCCTCACATGCGGAAACATGTAATAGCTTGCCACCGCTCCGCCGCCGGCCACGCCAAGCCCCGCCATCGTGAGCAGCGTACGCCCCGTGCCCGCAAAAAACATGATTAAAAACGTGCCCGCAAACAGCAGCGCCGCTCCCAGATCGTTGGAAAGCACCAGCACCATCACGCAGGCTCCCGCAAAACATGCATAAACGATATTTCCCAGCAGTGCACGCTTTTCAGCAAAAAAGTACGCCGATACGATGATAAACAGCACCTTGGCAATTTCGCTTGGCTGAAACGACAGCCCCGCAATCGTCACCCAGTTGCGTGCGCCGCCCACTGTATGGGCAAACAAATACGCAAAAGCGATCAACCCGAAAGCGCCCGCCATCATCAGATAGTTTAAACGTCCGAAGTCGTTGGCGCGTTTGATCACCACAATGGTGATATAAAGAACCACCGTGCCGCCTGCAAGCCAGATAAGCTGCCGCACCGCTGTGTCTATGTTAAGCCTTGCCAGCATCACAAGCCCGACGCTTGCAAGAAAGAAGCAGATAACAAGCGTAATCCGGTCCACATGGCGAAATATCAACGCCGCAAGGTTATACGCCAGCAGCACCACGAGAGATGTGCCAAGGCCAAATATCGCAATGCCTAGGTTAAACGTACCTTCGCGGAACGAAAGCAGCGCACATGCGGAAAGTATAAACAATATTGTCAGCGCCAGCATGGCTCCGGCGCCTCTTCTCTGAAGTACCATGCTTTATCCTTCCTTCAAAAATACTTTCGCCACCACATTGCCGAAGCACACGATATCGCGGTTTTTGATCGGCACGCTGCCGTCCAGCTCAATGCCGTTCACCGTCACATCGCCGCGTCCCAGCTTATTGATCATCACCGTGCCATCTTCGCTGAGATATATTTGAGAATGCGCCCTGTCTACGCTGCGGTCAGCAAATATGATGTCGGCGCTGCGCGAACGGCCGATCGTGTTTTGATCCAGCAGCGGCACGTTTTCGCCCATGACATCGTCCGGCCCCGATATAATCGCAAGATAACCGATGCTGCTTTGCGCCACATCCAGCACCATACGCTTGTCCCTGTATTCTTTAATGGATATACTCGTCACGCCCAGCACAATAATCACCGCGACAATCAAAAACCAATATCGCAGTGCGAGTGCGGTCGCTTCGTACAATCCGCTCATACTTCTCTCACCTCTTAATTGCCATTGTATCATATTTATGCAAAAGTTAATCCTACAACTTTTTTAGGGTCATGTGAACAATTTGTGTCTATGCTGTGACAGCCTGGGTTTGCCTTTAACCTACGGTTTTCCGCTAGTTTACCGGTTTTGCTTGTTCCTGGCGAAATTGAAACTACGAAAAACCCCGGGGTCCCCGAAAAGCCGTGCTTTTTGGGGTGGAGCCAAGGTGTGGGCTGCGCGGATTTGGAGTCCCCGAAAAGTATACTTTTTGGGGTGAATCATAGCCCGTCTTGCCCACGAATATGTTTTAAGTCTTTTTGAGCAACCGATGCTTGTCCTATTTTTCGTGATTGCTATGTGTTCCAAAAAGATACACACAGCGTGCCGAATAAACCATTTTTATCATTCCAAAGAAATGCACCTGTTATATCATCTGAATCACACCGCAGCCGATTCGCGGACCCGCGTCTCCCGCCGGCTGTGAGGAATAGTCGTCCCGGTTTGCGTGTATCACCACGGCGCGGCCGATCACATCGCATACGGTAAATCGCGTGGTCATAAAAGACAGCCATGCGTCGCCCTGTTTCGTGGCGATCAGCATCGGAAAATCTCCCGCATGCTGCGGATGGGGCGCTCCGCCCGGATTATAATGGCCTTTTGCGCTGGTGAAATCGGGCAGCATGCAGCTGCCTCTCTCATGCAGATGAAATCCGTAAAAACCCGTTTCGTTAGGCGGCAGTCCCTTAACATTGGCCTCTACGCGAACGCCTGCGGGTGTATCCGTCATCCAAACGGTTCCTGAAAGACGCGGCGCGGTGCTTGCCCCTTTAATCACAGCCATGGCGCGGCATCTGCGTTTTTCCATTATCCGTATCCTCCTTGTCGCTATATATTAAGGTATTCTTTGGCCGATTTTCGTGTGCAAACGTCTTATAACCGCCCCCGCACATTTGACAAAGCCTGCCTCCTGCTATATCATATAGATATGAGGCAGGTGTATCGAATGTTTAAAGAAGGCGATAAAATATCATACCCGATGCACGGTGCAGGATTTATTGAAGCCGTCGAAGAACGTGATTTTCTTGATGAGAAAAAGCGCTATTATGTCCTGAGGTTTTCAGAAGGCGATATTAAGGTCCATGTGCCGGTGGAAAATGCTGAAAAAGCAGGGCTTCGCAGTATTATCAGTACGGATGAGTGTCACGAAGTGATCGAATCCTTCCGCTCAGATGAAGATGTGGAAGAATCGGCAAACTGGAACCGACGCAACCGTGAGAATCTTGAAAAAATGAAATCCGGCGATGTTTTTGAAATCGCATCAGTGATAAAAAGTCTGCTAAAGCGAGAAATGCAGAAAAATTTATCCTCCAGCGAGAAAAAAATGTTGGGAACTTCCATGCAGATTCTTGTATCCGAGCTTGCGCTTGCAAGCAACAAGAAGGATGAAGAAGTCAGGAAGATTATCACGCAAGTCCTGTAAATGTGAACATTTTAAGGTTTTTTAGCGACTCTCATGATTTCCGCGTTTTATTGTGATATAATGAGCCACATTAGAACCGTTTCAGCTTACGGGAATCCGCTTAGTTTGAGGTGAATGCATGGCAAAAAATATTGCGCGGTTTTTTATTATACTAATCGGCCTGTTTATAGGCCCCGGCATCGTCGTTCTCACATTCGAAGTCATCAGCAAAATAAACGGAATCAATGCGTACCTCATCTTCTTGGATTGGGTTAATCTGCTTGTCTTTATTCTCTCAGGTATCATATCCGGACTGGTATTTCTTTTTTTATCCAAGCCCATTGTGGACGCCATATTCAATGCGGCGGGACAAGCCGACAGAAAGCTTTCCAAACTGCCCGCAAATGTTGTGCTTCCGGCCGTTGGCGGCTTGCTGCTTGGTCTTATCGTGGCATTTTTCCTTTCTGACCTGATTTCGAGCATCATTATGGTGTCGTGGATCGCAGGCATTGTCAACGTCATCATCTATATCGTTTGCGTATACCTCGGTATTTCTGTGCTGGTACGTTACCGTCCTGACCCCGAATTCAGCTTTTTCAGGCGCCACAAGGAAGACAAGGACACAGAAAAGCCAAATGATGATTCTTTGGCTCGGCCGAAGCTTCTTGATACCAGCGTGATTATTGACGGAAGGATATTTGATATCTGCAATACGGGCATTATTGAAGGCACGCTTATCATTCCTGAATTCGTGCTCGATGAGCTCAGGCATATTGCTGATTCAGCGGACGACCTGAAAAGAAACAGAGGCAGACGCGGGCTCGACGTATTAAAGCGTATACAAACCGATCTGAAAATGCCGGTGAAAATCGTCCATGCAGATATTGATGATGCGAGCGACGTGGATTCAAAGCTTTTAAGTCTGGCTAAAACGATGGACGGCATTGTGGTCACCAATGACTACAATCTCAATAAAGTCGCGGGCGTTAAAGGCATGCGTGTGCTAAACATCAACGAACTGTCCAACGCGGTCAAACCCGTTGTGCTGCCCGGCGAGGAAATGAAGGTGACTGTGGTCAAAGACGGCAAAGAGCCCGGTCAGGGCATTGCTTACCTGGACGACGGCACAATGATCGTTGTAGAAGACGGCCATAGAGAATTCAACAAGCCAACCACCGTACTTGTGACCAGTGTGATACAGACGGCGGCAGGCCGTATGATATTTGCAAAGCTAAAATAGGAAAAACGATCACAAAGCAGTCGCCCTTGGCTGCTTTTTTTAATGCCGAGCCGTGGGATAAACAAAAATCCCGCCAGTATCTATGACGGGACTTTGGCCGCTGTTTAAACCTGAAATGAGGCGTATCCTTCGTCTTCAGGCAGGCTTTCAAACTTCTCCAGTATGGCTGTCTGAATCAGCGATCGTGCTGACGAGTTTATCGGATGTGCAATATCCTTATACTCGCCATTGGGTGTCCTCCGTGACGGCATTGCAATGAAGTAGCCGTTCTGACCCTCAATGATCTTCATGTCATGGATGGCAAACATGTCGTCAAAAGTCACAGACACGACTGCCTTCAGTTTTCCCATTGTGTCAATCCGCCGAATACGGATGTCGGTGATTTCCATAAAGCAACCCCTCCTAAGCAGGCACAGAAATGTACTAGTAAAATTTCGCCATTGATGCCTGTTTTTCCTGCTTATTCATACAATAAATTATTATTTATACGAAAAAAAGTCACAAAAACGGCTGATTTCGTAACTTTTTGGTCGTTCGCCGCGCCGAAAAGCGCTGAGAACAACATGAATTCTTGCCACAAAGCGCATCAAGGGCTATAATACAATACGAATGTAAAAGAGTAGGAGAACGCAATGGCAAACGTATATGACGTATTAAACGAAAGAGGATTTTTAAAACAGGTGACGCACGAGGGTCTCAAAGAGCTGCTCGGAAAAGAAAGCGTCACGTTCTATATTGGCTTTGATCCGACGGCTGACAGCCTGCATGTGGGGCATTATGTGCAGCTTATGGCGATGGCGCATATGCAGCGCGCGGGGCACCGCCCTATTGCCTTGATCGGCGGCGGCACCACGATGGTGGGTGATCCGTCAGGAAAATCGGATCTTAGAAAAATGCTGTCGAAACAAGATATAGAAAACAACGCGGAGGCGTTTAAACAACAAATGAGGCGCTTCCTTGATTTCAGCGAAGGCAAAGCGCTCATGATCAACAACGCAGACTGGCTGCTAAAGCTTAACTATATCGAGTTCCTGCGCGACATCGGCGTTCATTTTTCCGTCAACCGCATGCTCACCGCCGAATGTTACAAAAACCGCATGGAAAAGGGGCTGACGTTCCTTGAGTTTAACTATATGCTCATGCAGGGCTACGACTTCCTCGTGCTCAATCAGCTTCAAGGCTGTAAGCTCCAGCTCGGCGGAGACGACCAGTGGTCAAATATTCTCGCCGGCGCGAATCTGATTCGCAAAAAGGAACGCAAAGAAGCATATGGCATGACGTTCACGCTGCTGCTCACAAGCGACGGACGCAAAATGGGAAAAACGGAAAAAGGTGCGGTGTGGCTGAATCCTGAAAAAACATCACCGTACGAATTTTATCAGTACTGGCGCAACGTGGCCGATAGTGATGTGGAAAAATGCCTGTCGCTGCTGACGTTCCTGCCCATGGATGAGATCAGACAGCTCTGCAGCTATGACGACGAACGCATCAACGAAGCAAAGATAAAGCTGGCCTATGAGGTGACGCGTCAGGTTCATGGTCAAGAGGAAGCCGACAAGGCCAAGGCAGCGGCCGAAACACTGTTCGAAGGGGGCAGCCAAGGCGGCAACGTGCCGGAGACGGTTATTGACGATTTAAACGATCTTCTGCTGATCGACTTGCTGCAAACCTGCGGGCTCACGTCATCGCGCGGTGAAGGCCGTCGGCTTATTGCGCAAGGCGGCATCTCAATCAACGGCAGCAAGGTAACCGAAGAGTTCATGCCTGTCACCGCGGATTGTTTTGAAAGCGGCGAAATTCTTATCAAAAAAGGTAAAAAGAAATTCCACAAGGTCGTTTTACATTCATAAGCGAGTTTTATCACGGAGGATTTCATTTTGCCTGATATTCAAAACGAACTAACCATCCGCCCCAGCCATGACCCTGCCGAGCTGCTGACGCTCTATCAGCAGATGCTGGAAGATGAGAAGGCGGATATGCATAAATCTGAGGCGCAATGCCTTGAAGATATGACAGCGTTTCTAGCTAGCGGTGAAAAAGCATTTCTTTTCATGGCGGATGATAAACCCGTGGGCTACGCACTGGTCGCGCCGGGTGTTGTCGGATATGCCATCACAAATAGCGGCACAAGCCAAAAGCCACCGTATCTGCATCACTTCTGCATTGCGCGCCATGCGCGGCGCAAGGGTTATGGGCGTACTGCGTTTCATCTTCTGCTCAAAACGCTGGATGTCAGTGAAATGGATCTTGAAGTATTTGTGTGGAATGAACGCGGCATTGCATTCTGGCATTCTCTCGGGTTTGAGCCGCGCACATACATGATGCGGCTTAAAGAAACAAAATGATCACATTAAAGCAGGAAAAAGAGACCACACTCATTATAAAAAAATCGCGGTTTATCGGGTATGTCTGCCGGGTTGACAGCGAAAGCGACGCGCTGAAAATCATTGAGCAGCGTAAAAAGCAGCACTATGACGCCCGTCACAACTGCTATGCGTGGCTGCTCGAAGACGGAACCATGCGCTGCAGCGACGATGGAGAACCGCAGGGAACGGCGGGTCTGCCCATGCTGGAGGTGCTAAAAAAATCCGCGCTGCAAAACGTGCTGGCGGTCTGCACACGGTATTTCGGCGGCACGCTGCTCGGCGCGGGCGGGTTGGTGCGGGCGTATACGCAAAGCACCGCGCAGACGCTCGACGAAGCGCCTAAGGTCGAGCTTATCCCGTGCAGCATCTACGCTTGCGAGTTTGATTTTGGCACCTTCTCACGCGTGCAGACGCCCCTGCAGAATGCCGGATATCTTTTTGATGACATCACATATGCAGCATCCGTGAACGCGCAAATCATCGTGGTATCCGGCAATGAAGACGCGTTTCTCATGCACATTCAGAACTTCACACATGGCCAGACAGTCCCAAAGCTTATCGGTCAAAGGCGTATGCCTGTGGATGTCTAGGCTTCCTCGTCCAGACGCTGCAAGTCTCGCATACGCTGCTGAAGCGCCTCCACAATGCGTCCTTCTTCCTGGCGTCCGTTTGCCGGGTCATACTTCACACCTTCGCCGATTCGCAGCTCACGCCCGCGGCGGCTCGCATAAACCGGATAAAACGTCACACTGTCCTTGGCTCGTTTGTAATACAGCCTTCCTAAATTGGCAAACCCCCGATAAAAGTCGCTGATCTGTTCGCTTTCCGTATATCTTTCCTCTGGATTTTCTGGGAAAAGCAGTATGCTGTCGCCCGATTGCAGACACTCAATAGACAGCTCAAACGTTTTGATCACACTTCTGGCGGTTCCCCGATACACGGGAATCGGTTCAAACGAACTTAACGCCCAAACCACAAGCGGACTTAATATCCTTGTCAGCGCCTTTCGGGCAAACACAGGCAGCCATTTGATATGGCTGAACGTGCCTGAATACATATGCGCGCTTATCTGTTGCTTGTCGATCATTTTGTCGAGTATCCACGGACGCATATCGTACGGCAGGAACACCACGGCGGCGATAGGGCCGTAAACCTCGCGATGGTTGAACACAAATATACCGGGCAGCTCATTCACATTTTCTCGTCCTGTCACCGTATGATACATCACCGGCTTAAGCAGCATGCGGATGACGTGAACGCCAATGCGCTTTTTATACTTTTTAATCAGCACGCTTTTCAGACGCTTTTCCATCACGGGGTTGTCTTTGCCCGCCTCTTTGATGCGCACATACGCTTTCAGTCTGCGGTCATATTTTTTGGTGAGCGGCTGCCGGATGGAATACACGAGCGATGCAATCAAAAACACCGTGGGTACGACAATCAGGCTGCTGCCAATCTGCGGAGCGAGCGATATATAGCTGTCAATATCCATGTTGTAAATCAACGGGTCTGAAATGAGCAGGCTGAGCACAATCATACAAATGGCTTCCGAGACCGTCGCTGTCCAGTGCTCCAGCCGCTGTGTCCTCTGAATCAAAGCCGTCGCGTTCACCTTCTTGTTTTGCAGCCTGACCACCAGCAAAATGTCCTCACGCAGATCCATCGCCGCGATCATCTGCAGCATCAGTCCGAAAAGCAGCAGCAGCGTCTGAACTGATATGGCGAGTCCTCCACCGTACCAGCTGTCTCTGAACACGTAAACCGCAAAAATAGCGATTCCCGTACCCAGCACGAACGCCGCGTTGGTGCCAATCTTCTTTATCAGCGATCTGCGCACGAACCGATAGGTACCCATAAATATTAGACTGCACACAAGCGTCATCAGCGTGAAAATCACAAACACATCCAGAGAAAAGCTTCTCTTGTGCATGAGCATCATGTAGAGCACATATGTGAACGTAAACGCGTTAAGCGCCACGCCCGATGTGATCACCATGCCGTCATAAAGGCGTGCGCTTGCAATCTGACTGAAGTCATAAAAAAAAGTATCGGGTCTCGGATATTCAGCCGCATAGTCCTTGTACGCCCATTGCCTAAAAGCCACAAGCCCCATTCCCACCGCCAGCGGTGATATCAGCAAAAACGCCTTAACGCCGGATATCCACACAAGCACGCTTGTGACAATAATACACAGTAACGAAGAACCAAGAAGCGTCAGCAATAATGCACGGTTCGTCATTCTGTCCGCTTGCATCAATCCGCGCAATGCCGTCGTCTGTGCTTCCTGCGCCAGCACAGGCAGCACAATGATGAATATGGCAAATACGGTATGCGGGTATGTGTAAAGAAACGGATAAAGGATAAAAACGTATGCCGTTGAAAGCACAAAAAATACGATCAGCACCAGCTTAAGAATTTTGAGCCAGCGCAGATCGTATGTGGTCCTTGCGGTAAACTTTAACATCCTGGCCGATGCCGAAAGTGATATGAACAGCGCAGCCCCGTAAACGATATTCATCGAAAAGCGCTGTGCCACTGCCATCGAATAAAAACAGAAGAAGATATAGACGACTTTTCCAAAAAGCCGTCCCTTGTCGACCAGTGAAGCTTTATTTGTCATTTTAAGAGTTCCTTAGAACCCTCCCCTTTTGGGCGCAAAGTTGTATCCTTCCTTATCCCATATAGAGAGCCAGCCTTTGAGCCTATCCAGAAAAGCTTCATTGGTCTGCGTTTTCGCAAGCATACTGATGAGCTGCTCTGTGACCTCGGAGGTGTTGCCGTTTGACATCACCTTACGGATCGCCCAGATACCCTCAAGTTCTCTCTTACTAAGGAGCAGCTCTTCACGGCGTGTGCTCGACTTATGCAGATCGATCGCGGGGAAAATACGTTTTTCGGACAAACGTCTGTCGAGATGGATTTCCATATTGCCTGTGCCTTTGAATTCCTCGTATATAATCTCGTCCATACGTGAACCGGTATCGACCAGAGCCGTCGCGATGATCGTGAGACTGCCGCCGAATTCGATATTTCTCGCCGCACCGAAAAAGCGCTTGGGTTTATAGAGCGAACCCGGATCAAGACCGCCTGAGAGCGTACGGCCCGTGGGCGGAATAATAAGGTTATACGCACGCGCAAGACGCGTGATGCTGTCCAGCAGTACAACAACGTCTTTACCCTGCTCCACAAGGCGCTTGGCGCGCTCTATCACCATTTCAGACACACGCGTGTGATTTTCGGGTTTTTCATCAAATGTCGAATAAACAACTTCACCCTTTATCGAGCGCTGCATATCCGTCACTTCTTCCGGGCGTTCGTCGATAAGCAATACGATGAGATTAACATCAGGGTAATTGGTTGTGATGCTGTTGGCGATTTTTTTCAGCATGATGGTTTTACCCGCTTTAGGCGGCGAAACCACGAGTCCTCTTTGTCCTTTTCCTATGGGGGAAATCAGATCAATCAAACGAATTGCGAGATCGCGCGTGGCCGCAGGACGTTCGAGCGTCAGGCGCTGATCGGGATGAATCGGTGTGAGGTCTTCAAACGGACGGCGTGTGAGGCATTTATCAACGGTGTCGTCATTAACCTGTTCGATATAAAGCAGCGCGTTGAGCTTCTCTGCATCCTTGGCCGGGCGTGTTTTACCCATTACCTTGTCGCCTGTCTTGAGGTTGAACTTTCTGATCTGCGCCATCGATACATAAACGTCTTTGTTGCCGGGCAGATAGTTCTCACTGCGCAGGAATCCGTATCCTTCAGGCAGCACTTCGAGTATGCCCATGGCATCGCCGCAGTCGCCTTTGTTCAGCAGTTCGTTGACGGCGTCGTTGCCCATCACATATTCGATCATCTTTTTATCTTCGTTCTTGGCAGGGCGCTCATCCTGTTGCTGCTTTTTGTTTTCCCGTTCACGTTCTCGCTTATCCAGCACGTCCTGCTGATAAGAGGGAATCTCATCAGACACGTAAGCGTTCTCGTCCCGCTCATATTCTGCGCGGTCTTCATAGTCTTCTTCCGGCTCGTCGTACGAGTCATAACCGTTTTCCGGTTCTTCGCTGCTTTGTGCATTCTCCGGATTGTCGCCGCTCCGTGCCTGCCGGTCGAGCTCGTAAAGCATATCCAAAAGCTCACCCTTTCGGTACTTGGTGACCGATTTAATGCCTGCCATTTTGGCAATTTCCCGCAGGTCCATTAAACTCTTTTCTTTTAGCAAACTAATATCCAATTGTAGTCTCCTTCAAATATATAAAAATAAAAATGCCAGACACAGTAATAACGCATACCCGACGATATTATTGTAAATATTGGGATTTAATACGCACTTAAAGAAATTCCAGCCCTTCTTAGACCAAACTTATTATATAATCGTGTTTGTAATCTTGTCAATACTCTCAAAGCCTACAGAACAATAATACCCATTTTTATTGAAAACTAGACACAAGTTAAAAAATAATTACGATAATATCTTGTTCTGCATAAAAACAAAACCCAGAATAATCACATAAATCTTCAAGTAATCAGCCACAATAAAGAAAAAGCTTAAACATGGAGGCGGATATGGATAAAAAGCGTCAAACTATTCATTGCTCTGTTGAAACCTGTGAGCATCATGACAAAAACGATATATGCATGTTAAACAGCATACAAGTCAGTCCGCTGACCAGCGTTGCCGACTCTCCCGAAGAGAGCATGTGTGAAAGCTTTGAACGAAAGGATGATTGAACATGAAATCTTTAAAATGCCAGGCCACCGACTGTATGTACAATAGGGAACAATACTGCGAGGCCAACACAATACTTGTCAGCAATACATCCGACGAAACGTATTGTGACACATACACCAAAGAAAACACATTCGTGGCATCTTCGCAAATGCCTGCGGATACAGAATTCGGCGCAGAACCGGGAGAGAATGCACCCCGTATAGCCTGCAACGTGACGCAATGCGTATACAACAAATCATTTCATTGCCGTGCAAGAAGCGTGAAAATTGATGATCCGCATGATTCGGTCATATGCAACTGTTTAACCTTCCGGACAAAATAGTGTCTGAGGCAAAAGAAAACCACAGCGGATGCTGTGGTTTTCCTTCGCCTTTTCGGACTAGAAACATTATGCAGGGGAACGGTATGGAAGATGTCCGTACTATGATGTCTATCCCTTCTCCAACCAAATTGTGTACGTGGTATATATGTGGTGTATATGGCCCGCAATGCAGACATAAAGCTTCGATTTTAGTGCGTTTGTTTGATATATCCTCCCCTATTTATTTCACCCTGCGAATCAGGGTTAGGCGCAAGAGTTTCAAAATAAAAAACCTTTAATCTTCGGTAACCGGGCTGTCATATCCAATGGACTTAGACCCCTTAGCTTTGCGTCCCCGGCTTTCACCGGGTTTGCCTTTATCGGCTTAAAAGCCAATATCAAACAGTTTTTTAATTTGTCTTTAATATACCACATTTTTATAGTTTGAAACAACCTTTTTTAATTATTTTTGCCTTCTGCACGAAATATGTTTGTTCCGTGCAGAAGACACCGTAAGATTTCCTGAAACACCAACCAATTCGTTAGTATTTTCCGAATTCCCCATCATCCATTTCAATCATTTCTGCTTCTTCCGCCTGCTTGAGTTGCTTGGTTTCCTCTTTAGAAGGCAAGCTTGCTTTTTGATCCCTGAGCTTGAATTTGTCCACCATTTCTTTAAGCATGGCCGCCTGGCTGGAGAGCTCTTCCGCAGCAGCAGCCGCTTCCTGAGATGTGGCCGAGTTGGTCTGCACCACCTGCGACATCTGCTCGATGCCTCTGTTCACCTCGCTGATTGCTGTGGCCTGCTGGTTCGATGCACCCGCGATTTCAGCCACGAGTTCAACGGCCTTTTCCACACCTCCCACGATTTGTGTGAGGGCAGCTGCCGTCTCGTCCGCAATCTTGGTGCCTGCCTCTGTCTTCTTGATCGAGCCTTCAATAAGCTCCGTGGTCTCTTTGGCCGCACCCGCGCTTCGCGCTGCGAGATTTCTCACCTCTTCAGCAACCACCGCAAATCCCTTACCGTGAGTGCCGGCTCTCGCGGCTTCTACCGCCGCGTTAAGCGCCAATATGTTGGTCTGGAACGCGATATCGTCAATTACTTTGATGATCTTTGAGATATTTGCCGACGACTCATTGATCTCCGTCATCGCCTGCTGCAATGCTTTCATCTGCTCGTTGCCTTGAGCCGCATTGTCTTTGGCCTGCTCAGACACCTCATTAGCTTCGCCTGCGCTGAGTGCGTTCTGCTTTGTCTGTGCGGCAATCTGCGTCACCGTTGAGGTTAGCTCTTCAATGGAAGCCGCCTGCTCCGTCGCGCCCTGAGATATCGCCTGACTGCCGTCAGACACTTGAGAGGTGCCGGAGGCTACCTGCTGCGCCGCAATATTGATATCGCTCATCACATCATTCAGTGAGGCCGCAATGCCGTTGATGGAATCTTTAAGAGCAATGAAATCGCCCTTATATTCGGACGTGATAGATACATCAAGATTGCCGTGTACCATTTCTTCAAGCACATCGGATATCTCACGAATATAACCGCTAATGGCATTGATGGTGCTGTTGAGCGAATTCTTTATCACAGCGTGATCACCGCGGTAATCTCCCTTAACACTGACGCTAAGATTACCTTTTGCCATCTCTTCCAGCACTGCGCTTGCTTCGTTGACCGGTTCTATAACTGCATCCAGTGTATTGTTGATACCTTCTACTATTTTTCTGTACTCACCTTTATGTTTGTTTATATCCGCCCGTGCAGATAATTGACCGTCAACAGCTGCCTCCGCGAGCATGCCTGCATCAGCTGTCATCATCTGGATAGATGCGATCACCTGCTGAAAAGCATTGACAAGCTGTCCGGTTTCATCTTTGACATCATATTTTTTATGTTCAATATTCATATCCCCATCCGCGACTTTTACAGCCGCAGCGGACAATATCCTAATGGGTTTGCTTATCATACGAGATATAAAAAGACCAAGCAGAATTGAGACAATAACGCCAGCCGCAATATATATTATTGTTGTTAATGTGGCAAAGGATGCTGTCTTTACACTCATGTCATAAAAAACTTTCGCTTCTTCCACCAAAGACACTTCCATATCGCTGATGGCTGCCTGTATCTTCATCGCAGCATTATCAGTCGCTTCACTTTGAAGCGATTGATAGGCTTCGGAAGCATTGCCCGCCAATGCATGATCGATAACGTCCTGTCTCATAGGTTCGTATTCTTCCATACTGTTAAGAATCGCATCAATCTTGCCAAGATCGTCGGGATGCACAACTGCTTTTAGTTCTTCGGCAATTGAAGCCATCTGTGTATCTTTTTCGGAAAGATTCTGAACTTCGCTTTGCTTAGTATCCATATCATCCAATAAAATAATATCTCTGACAATGACACGCGTTCTTTGATAAAGCTGAGACAGGTCTGCCAACTTTTCCAGCGGCACTGTCTGATTGTTATACATACCATTATTATTCTGATTTAACATATTCAAGTTCATCAGTCCTGCCATACCCACAGCAGCCACAATTACAGCAATAATCAAAAACCCTGTAATAATTTTAGTTCCAATTTTTAAATTTCTATACCATTTCATAATTTTCATCTCCCTTTTTCCTTAAATGCATCTACAAGAGCGCATTTTTCTGTTAGTTAACATTCAAAAGCTTTTAAATCACTACAACTTATTTTTTTTGATCTTGAATGATCTGCGTCTCTTCATCGTTGAAGATCTGCTCACAGTCCAATAAAATCACGACCTCTCCGTCCACTTTACCGACGCCGCTTAGGTAACGGCAGGCAATCCCTATGTCCAGTTCCGGCGGCGGCGCAATATTGGCCTCATCAATGGTCATCACCTCTGCCACATGATCCACGATAAGCCCGGCCGTCAAGCGCTCGTTTTCGATGACGATGATACAGGTTCTGTCTGAATATTCCTTTTTTGATCTTTGGAACTTCATGCCCATATCTATCACCGGAACAATTTTTCCGCGAAGATTAATGATACCCTGAATATAGTCAGGCGTTTCAGGCAGCTTGTTAATCGTTTGAAGCCCAATGATCTCGGTGACATGATGAATATTTATCCCAAAAACCTCCTCCCCAAGATCGAACGATAAAAAACGGCCTTTCATGGTATCTTCCATCTCCTCATTAAGAACTAATTCAGCATCATTCATTTTGTCTCACCTCTTTTCAGTTTTTTATTTGGATTCTATTTCAAAGCGCTTTTTTATTGAAGAAAAAGAGAATAATGAATCTACTTCTACCTACCGTTTGATTTATCCATTAATAATATCGTTTCTATCCTCCAAAAGTTTATATTATTTAACGTAATGATTATCAGATTCATTATCTTTTTTTGTTTATGCGCCCAGCTGTATGAATATTTTTGTTAATAAATCTATATATTTGTTAACCGCTTAGCAAAAAAACGGTGGAAGCCAGTTGCCTCCACCGTTTTTTTATTATTAGTATTTTCCGAACTCTCCGTCATCCATTTCAATCATTTCTGTTTTTTCCGCCTGCTTGAGTTGCTTGGTTTCCTTTTTGGATGACAAGCTTGCCTTCTCATTTCTTAGCTTGAACTTGTCCACCATCTCTTTCAGCATCGCCGCCTGGCTGGATAGCTCTTCAGCAGCAGCCGCAGCCTCCTGCGACGTGGCCGAGTTGGTCTGTACCACCTGCGACATCTGCTCGATGCCTCTGTTCACCTCGCTGATCGCTGTGGCCTGCTGGTTCGACGCACCCGCGATTTCAGCCACGAGCTCAACGGCCTTTTCCACGCCTCCCACGATTTGTGTCAGGGCGTCCGCTGTCTCGTCCGCAATTTTGGTGCCTGCCTCTGTCTTTTTGATCGAGCCTTCGATAAGCTCCGTGGTCTCTTTAGCAGCACCCGCGCTGCGCGCTGCGAGATTTCTCACCTCTTCAGCCACGACGGCAAAGCCCTTGCCGTGAGTGCCGGCTCTCGCGGCTTCCACCGCCGCGTTCAGCGCCAATATATTGGTCTGGAACGCGATATCGTCAATCACTTTGATGATCTTTGAGATATTCGCCGACGACTCATTGATTTCCGTCATCGCCTGCTGCAACGCTTTCATCTGCTCATTGCCTTCAACTGCATTATCTTTTGCCTGCTCAGACATTTTGTTGGCCTCTCCAGCACTAAGCGCGTTCTGCTTTGTCTGCGCGGCAATCTGCGTTACTGTTGAGGTTAGCTCTTCAATGGATGCCGCCTGCTCTGTCGCGCCCTGAGATATCGCCTGACTGCCGTCAGACACTTGAGAGGTGCCGGAGGCTACCTGCTGCGCCGCGATATTGATATCGCTCATCACATCGTTCAATGATGCCGCAATACCATTAATCGATTCCTTGAGAGCAATGAAATCGCCTTTGTACTCCGTTGTGATCCCGACATCAAGATTTCCCTCTGCCATTTCGCCCAGCACATAGGATATTTCACGAATATAGCCGTTTATTGCACTAATGGCATTACGAAGGTTCCCCGCGATTGCATCGTACACTTTGTACAATTCTTTGGTATCCTCATCCGGCTCATCCACAGATATGTCACAAAGCAGCTCTCCGCGCGACAGCCTTTCGAGGTTCACCACGAGCTTTTCAACCTCATTGGATTGGTACTGCGCCTGCTTGTCCGCGATGACTCTTGCCTGCTCGATATTCTTGAACGCCTGACGCACTTGATTATCAAGTGTACTCATTAGCTGTCCAATTTCATCATTTGTCCTGATGACGACATCCTTATCTAGATTTCCCGACGCCAAATCTTTCGCAAAGTTTGCAGTTTCTTTTAGCGGCTTTGTTATAGTTCTTTTGATGATGATAATTAGAGACACACTGATGATAACTAAAAGGCCGACAAGAATCCCTATCAGCATGAACGTCAATTGTCTTGTTGGTGCCATTATTTCTTCTGTTTCTACAGCAATGCCCACAGACCACGGCGTTGTGGTATTCCCTATATTGATCGGCACCATCACCCGTGTCACCATCTGCCCGGTTTCTTGCGATATACTGTCATACGTATAGTGTTTCCCTTCAGCTATCGCACTTGTTATTTGTGCAACAGAGACCATTTCCCTATCCTTAAGGTATGTGCCTAAGACTGTTTCATTAGGATGTATCACATATTGACCTGCATTTGATAATACATAAGTGTATGCCGATTCATATTCACCTTTATCAAACTCGATACTTTGAAGATCACTTAAAGCAATGTCTATTCCCGAAACGCCAACCACCTCTCCATCCGAATCATGAATCGGAACAGCCACTGTTGTCATAAGTATATTCTGACCATTTATTTCGTACTCGAACGGTTCCAATATTGTCTCCTGACCTGAATTCTTTGCTAAAAGATAATAATCTCCGGCACCTTCGTTCTGATATTCCACTAACGGGGTTAATACAATATCATCTTTCACTCTTTGCCAATATGGTATAAAACGTCCCGTTTCATCTGAGCTGTCTTTGTTTATGTATTTTGCATCCATGTTATCCAGAGCATTAGGTTCCCAGCAAGTCCATGCGCCCAAGAAATCTGAATTATCCTTCAGCACACTTTTTAATATGTTGTTATACATATCTCGGCGACTTTGGGCGTCAATCTCATCAAAGCCTTGCATACTTTGGGCAACTGTTCTTGCCGTATCCAAAGCAACCGCTAAATTTGTTTCAATGATAGCCGCATCTTTTTCAGCTAGTGATTTCAATTGATTGTTTGCATTCGTTTGACTGTCAGCCGCCGTCATCGATATGACAAATGCAAAGCAACCTACCAGAACGACCGTTAGAATAAGTAGTACTTGCATTGATAGCTTGGTGCCAATCTTTAAATTCTTAAATTTCATTTTTCCATCTCCCCTTTTCTATTCACTAATCCCTCTTAGTGCGTTTTTTCGCATTCTCAATTTCGTAGTAAAGAATAAAAAGCCAATAGCCACCTTTACATCTGTCTCTTTGATGCTTGAATGATTTGAGTCTCTTCAATATTGAAGAACTTTTCACAGTCCAATAAGATCACAACCTTTCCGTCCACTTTGCCCACACCGTTAATATAACGACAGCAGTTACTCCCATTAACGTCCGGCGGCGGCGCAATGTTCACTTCGTCAATCGTAATCACTTCCGACACGTAATCCACAATCAGCCCAGCCGAAAGCTGCTGCGTTTCAATGACAACGATACATGTCCTGTCAGTGTAGTCGCTCTTTTCACTGCCAAATTTCATTCCCATGTCAATCACAGGTATAATCTTCCCGCGCAGATTAATGATGCCTTGGATATAATCCGGCGTCTCAGGCAGTCTGTTAATCGCTTGGAGCCCAATGATCTCCGTCACATGATGAATGCCGATGCCAAAGACCTCTTCCCCCAAGTGAAATGTCAGGAAACGCCCTTTCATGGTATCCTCCGTTTCCACAGTTTGATCAATAGCTTTATCCATTTCTTCACCTCCTTTCAACTATCTAAATTGTATTAAAAACACTTAATAAAAACTGAGAATTTCGGCCTTCCAAATTCAGCATTGAAGGCTTATTCCCTAGCAGATTCAGCTTGAAATACATACGAATGAATATTATAACAGTTTCTACCAACCATTTGTTTTTCTACTATTAATATCGTATCTTTTGTCTGAAAAGTTTATAGTTAACGTAATTATAAAATTCATGAGCTTCTTTCGTTTTTAAATCTCGAGTTAGTTAAATCATACTATTCTAAGTATTAAGAACGTTCATCAGAATAAAAAAAATCAGTGGAAGCTATTTGCCTCCACCGATTAATTCTTTTATTAGTATTTTCCGAACTCTCCGTCATCCAGCTCAATCATTTTTGTTTGATCCGCCTGTTTCAGTTGCTTTTCATTCTGCTCTTTAGAAGACACACTTGCTTTTTGTTCCCTAAGCTTGAACTTGTCCACCATCTCTTTCAGCATCGCCGCCTGGCTGGATAGCTCTTCAGCAGCAGCCGCAGCCTCCTGCGACGTGGCCGAGTTGGTCTGTACCACCTGCGACATCTGCTCGATGCCTCTGTTCACCTCGCTGATCGCTGTGGCCTGCTGGTTCGACGCACCCGCGATTTCAGCCACGAGCTCAACGGCCTTTTCCACGCCTCCCACGATTTGTGTCAGGGCGTCCGCTGTCTCGTCCGCAATTTTGGTGCCTGCCTCTGTCTTTTTGATCGAGCCTTCGATAAGCTCCGTGGTCTCTTTAGCAGCACCCGCGCTGCGCGCTGCGAGATTTCTCACCTCTTCAGCCACGACGGCAAAGCCCTTGCCGTGAGTGCCGGCTCTCGCGGCTTCCACCGCCGCGTTCAGCGCCAATATATTGGTCTGGAACGCGATATCGTCAATCACTTTGATGATCTTTGAGATATTCGCCGACGACTCATTGATTTCCGTCATCGCCTGCTGCAACGCTTTCATCTGCTCATTGCCTTCAACTGCATTATCTTTTGCCTGCTCAGACATTTTGTTGGCCTCTCCGGCACTAAGCGCGTTCTGCTTTGTCTGTGCGGCAATCTGCGTCACTGTTGAGGTTAGCTCTTCAATAGAGGCCGCCTGCTCCGTCGCGCCCTGAGATATCGCCTGACTGCCGTCAGATACCTGAGATGTACCGGAGGCCACCTGCTGCGCTGCGATATTGATATCGCTCATCACGTTGTTCAATGATGCCACGATATTGTTTATAGATTCCTTAAGTTCAATGAAATCGCCTTTGTACTCCGTTGTGATGCCGACATCAAGATTACCCTCTGCCATTTCGCCCAGCACATAGGATATTTCCCGAATATAGCCGTTTATCGCACTAATGGCGTTACGAAGATTCCCCGCGATCTCATCGTACACTTTGTGCAGTTCTTTTGTATCCTCATCCGGCCCATCCACAGATATGTCACAAAGCAGCTCTCCGCGCGACAGTCTTTCGAGGTTCACCACGAGCTTTTCAACCTCATTGGATTGGTACTGCGCCTGCTTGTCCGCAATGACTCTAGCCTGCTCGATATTCTTGAACGCCTGACGCACTTGATTATCAAGCACACCCGCGAGCTGTGCAATTTCATCCTTTGATTTCACAACAAGAGGCGTGTCCAAATTCCCATCGGCCAGCGCCTTGGCGCATTCAGCCGTGGCCTTTATCGGTTTAACGGTTTTTGAAGATACAATAAAGGTAATGACGGCATTGACCAGTATACCCAGTACAACGACGATAATTATCGTTATAGTCATGCTGTTGATGGGAGCCATCAGCTCTTCTTCATACATTGTATAGGCCATTGACCAGTTGGGCGAATTGGGAATAGGTGTGTATATAGCAATTGTTTTTACACCCTCTTTTATATACTCTCCCATGCCCGCTTGACCGGCAATCATATTTTGCCCAATAGAATCCAGTCCGGTAAATCCGCTGTCTTTTGATTCAAGCGTGTTGAGCTTTAACCTGACATCATCTTTGGGATGGGCAAATATCAGGCCTGTGGAATCTACCATCCAGGCATATCCGGCTTCACCTATCTTGATATCATTCGCTACGTCATTAAAAGTATCAAGCAGTATCGTCGCCGCAATGACGCCTGTGAGCTGGCCTTGGTCGTTCTTCACTTCATGCGCTGCCACAAAGATAGTCTTGCCGGTCGCTCTTGACTCGACAGGGTTGCTCAGGCTATAGCTTTTGCCGTTCTTAATCTCCTGAAAATAGGCTCTGTCGGCAATAGTGCCAGTTCCCCCTAAGGAAGAATAAAAGTTTCCGTCAAGATCCGAATAAAGAACCATTTCAAAATCCGGCCTCAGTTCATCTTGACTCTCTTTTAAATCATCCCAAATGATACTAATATCACCCGATTGTATTTCACTTCGTTCCGACCATGTTTTAATATCGTATTCAATACCCTCAATATACTTTCCAATCTCATCTGCCCTTGCATCTACAACCTGCTCTGTCAGATCATTATTCAGCGGCACCACAATATTTGTGACGCTGATGACTGTGAGCACACCGATGAAGGCTAGTACCAATGCCATTGCGAACGAAAATATCATGATCATTTTTGTTTTTAATGATTTCATATATTCATCTCCCTTTTATCTACGCGCTATCCCCTTTGCGCAATTTTTTCTCTTTTCCTTTGTTCCGTTAACTGACGGAACACATATTATTGATCCCCCTCGTTACATCTTGGCCTTTGATGCTTTAATTATTTGTGTCTCTTGATTGTTAAAGAGCTGTTCACAGTCCAACAAGATGACGACTTCTCCGTCAACTTTGCCCACACCGTTAATGTAGCGGCAGCAGGCACTCCCGTTAACGTCCGGCGGCGGCGCAATATTTGCCTCATCAATTGTCATCACTTCTGAAACATGATCCACAATAAGCCCCGCTGAAAGCTCCTGCGTTTCAATCACAATGATACACGTCCTATCAGTATAGTCGCTCTTTTCACTGCCAAACTTCATTCCCATATCAATAACGGGTATGATCTTGCCCCGCAAATTGATAACGCCTTGAATATAATCCGGCGTTTCGGGCAGCTTGTTAATCGTTTGAAGCCCAATAATCTCCGTGACATGTTGGATGCCGATGCCAAAGACCTCTCCGCCTAAATGAAACGTCAGGAAACGCCCTTTCATTTCCTCCGTCTCAACAGTCATATTAATTGCTGTATTCACTTTCTTTTCACCTCCCTTCCAACCCAATCATATATAAAACACTGAATGCCAGACACATCCAAGAGTGAACGTAAAAGAGGCGGTCTTTGCAACTTCTTTAACTTAGGCAGATTCAGTTCTTTAAAGTGTGTGTCTTCGCTGCTAAAAAAAGATAAAACCAGATTCTACCTACCATTCGGTGGTTGTATATTCTTTCTATCGTTATTTTGGTTTAGGTAGTTTATATTTTTTCGTTTGTAATTTCTCCCATAAAAAACGCAAGCTTTAGCTGTATGCTAATAATGTAGGACACTATTTATCTCATATCTAATATCGGTAATTTTCGTCAAAACTTAATAGGAATAATAACTATTACGAATAATAATTTTTTAGTCATCTTTATAACAATAGACATTTTCCGGTTTTAGTTTAATTGCGTGCAGAACATATGACGCACATGTACTATTTTAAAAAAAACGGCAGGAACGCCGACATCATGCGCTCCCGCCGGTAAGAAAGCTGATCAGTATTTACCAAAATCACCGTTGTTGAGTTCTATTAACGGCGTATCGCTTGCTTTTTGCACTTCTTCTTTGCTTTCAGGCAATTCTACCTGTTTATCTTCGTTATCTCTCAGTTGAAACCGACTGACCATGTTTTTGAGCATGGCCGCCTGGCTGGAGAGCTCTTCCGCGGCCGCAGCCGCTTCCTGAGATGTGGCCGAGTTGGTCTGCACCACCTGCGACATCTGCTCGATACCTCTGTTCACCTCGCTGATTGCTGTGGCCTGATGATTTGACGCACCCGCGATTTCAGCCACAAGCTCAACAGCCTTTTCCACGCCTTCTACGATTTGTGTCAGCGCCGCCGCCGTCTCGTCTGCAATCTTGGTACCTGCCTCTGTCTTCTTGATAGAGCCTTCGATAAGCTCCGTGGTCTCTTTGGCGGCACTTGCACTGCGCGCTGCGAGGTTCCTCACCTCTTCGGCCACCACCGCAAATCCCTTGCCGTGGATGCCTGCTCTCGCGGCTTCCACCGCCGCATTCAGCGCCAATATGTTGGTCTGGAACGCGATATCGTCAATCACTTTAATGATCTTTGAGATATTCGCTGACGACTCATTGATTTCCGTCATTGCCTGCTGCAACGCTTTCATCTGCTCATTACCCTGAACTGCGTTGTCTTTAGCTTGCTCAGACATGTTGTTGGCCTCTCCGGCGCTTAGCGCGTTCTGCTTTGTCTGCGCGGCAATCTGTGTCACTGTTGAGGTCAGTTCTTCAATGGAAGCCGCCTGCTCTGTCGCGCCCTGTGATATCGCCTGACTGCCGTCAGACACCTGAGATGTACCGGAGGCCACCTGCTGCGCCGCGATATTGATATCGCTCATCACGTCGTTCAGCGATGCCGCAATATCATTGATTGATTCCTTGAGAGCAATGAAATCACCTTTGTATTCAGAAGTAATGGATACATTGAGATTACCTTTTGCAATTTGTCCAAGGACATCGGATATCTCATGAATGTATCCGTCAATAGCATTAATGGTACTGTTTAGCGCGTTCTTTATAAACGCATGATCACCACGATAATCGCCTGCCACCTTCACCCCGAGATTGCCCTTTGCCATTTCTTCAAGCACTGTACTTGCTTCATTGACGGGCTCGATAACCGCATTGAGCGTGTTATTGATACCTTCTACAATCTTTCTATAATCGCCTTTATGCTTGCTGGCATTAGCGCGAATTGACAGTTTACCCGCTAACGCACCTTCCGTCAGCATATTGGTATCAGCCACAAGAGCCTGTATAGCGTCTAAAATGTCACGAAATGAATCCAGCAGTTCTCCGGCCTCGTCTCTAGCTTTGTAGTCTGTCCGGTGAATATTCATGTCGCCAACTGCAAGCTGCTTCGCCACATCATTGATATGTCTTATTGGTTTACTGATTATGCGTGATACGAAAAGTCCAAATACAACAGCCAGTACAACTGCAACTGCAACCAGAATGATCATAATTAATATTTGGGCATTCACATTGTCTTTTTGCGCTTGCATCAATTGGTTTGCGAGCTTAACATTAGATGCTATGGCGCTGGCAAGAGCGTTTGTGGCATCTGTCACGATCTTTGCCGAATTGTCTGCTTTAAGTAATTCATATGCTTTATCAAAATCCCCCTCAACACCGGCCGCAATAATTTCATCTCTGACATCTCTAAAAGCATCCATCTTCGTCTTCAGATCCGCATACATAGCCTTTTCATCATCTTGCAGACAAGTTGCTTCATACAACTCGAGGTTCTTTACCAAGTTCTCATCAGAAACTGTCGCTTTTTCCTGTGTTTTTATCGCCATTTCCGCATCTTGGTCAACACAAACATCTCTCAGCAGTGCACGTCCAAGCTGATATTCCCCAAACACATATCCCAAGTAGCCTTGAGAATTTCCGTAGTTTTCAAACAATTCATGGTTTTTTGCATTCGCATTTGATAGGGCCTGAACCCCGTATACGCCCATAGCACCGGCTATTAATGCGATAACTAAAAAAGTTGACAGCAGCTTTACTGATATCTTTAAATTTCTAAACCATTTCATATTTCTACCCCCTCAGTAAGATCATGTATAGCATTGGCTTCCGAGCCGTTAAACAGCTTTTCGCAATTCAGCAGCAGCTTAACTTCATTGTTTACTTTTCCGATACCGCTTAAAAAGCTACTCGCTCCCGGTATACTCAATTCAGGTGGCGGCGCGATATCTGTTTCCTCAATCTTGAGTACCTCAGACACCTTGTCTGCAATAAGCCCCGCGCTTAGTTTTTCATTCTCGATGACCACAATGCATGTTCTGTCCGAATACACAGTTTCTTTTTTATTGAGGCGCTGACGCATATCAATCACCGGAATGATCCTGCCCCTTAAATTGGTGACGCCTTTGATATAATCAGGCGCTTCCGGTAGCGTATTCACAGGCTGCATGCTGATAATCTCGGTCACATAACGCATCTCAATACCATATGCTTCCTCTCCGATCATAAACTCAAGGAATTTTCCGTTCTGAACCTCATCTTTTTCATTTAACTCATCTCTTAACAATGACATATCTTATACCTCCTTCCTTTGTGTTAACTCATCTCCCTATTTATCTCTTTTATTGTCAACAATATCAGCCCCCTCATTTGCTCCCATCAGAGGTTTGATTTCCCAAAGATTTCGCCTTGACTGCACTTTCATGTTCTAAAAAAACAGAAGCGATATGAGGGTCAAACTGTTTCCCTGCATATCGCTCAATTTCTGCACAGGCCTCCTCATGAGTCCTTGCCTCTCTATAGGGTCGTTGATTTGTAATCGCATCGTAAACATCGCAAACAGATGTTATTCTTGCCACCAGAGGGATGTCTTTTCCAAAAAGGCCATATGGATAACCGCTGCCATCCCATCGTTCATGATGAAATACAGCAGCATCAAATAAAAGCTTTTTAACTGGGTCTTCAAAATAAAAGATATCCGGATTCTTTTCAAGGTATTCTTGAGCATACAAAGGATGCATAAATATCATCTCATACTCTTCATCTTCAAGCCTTTGTTTTTTAGTAAGAATTTCAGATGGAACCCATGCTTTACCGATATCGTGATAAAACGCGACTTTACCAAACTGGAGTAGTTCCTTCTTATATTCATGATATCGAGAGTACTTGGTGATAATTCGAGATAAGCTGCTTGTTAGTCTGCCGACACGCTGCATGTGCCTCAATTCCTCTGTTGGAATTGATTGAACAACTTCATTCAGTCCTTGTCCTACATAGATCTTTAGTGACATATTATCTTTAAGCTCCCAAGTTGTCATACGTAAGCCAGTGTTCCAAACTCTTCTTATTATGACCTATACCAGGTATGATTTTGCTAATTATTCATACCAATCGCAGTATATCTTATACTGCGGCATATCCCCTCCAATCTGCGTTAAATAGCATAGTCACTCTTTTTGTTTATACCCTTTTGACGGCGTTTAGTTCCATTTGAGTCGTATGCATGGAGTTTAGTCTTGCAATTGCCAATTTTTTTTGTTCCAGTAGAGAATGTGTATATATGTTTAAAGTATTAGTCACATTTGCATGCCCCAACAAATCGCTTAATGTCTTTACGTCAACACCCATCTCCAATGCACGTGTTGCAAATGTATGCCTTAATGTATGAAATTTACGGTACTCAACACCTGCACTCTTTAATACATTCATGTAGAACTTTTGGAGAGATCGGGGGTCCAAAGGCGTAAGTGTATTGGACAAGAAAAAAATTTCTTTACTCTTTTCTTTTTGCGAATGCTTAATGAAAATGTCAATAAGAAAGTCTGGCAAAGGGATTCTTCGATGTGAGCTGCTATTCTTGGGGGTTCCAACTGTCAGCTTCGTTTTGCTCTCACCAGTACCAAAATTTTTTTTACGTGATAGTGTTCCGGATACTGTGATTACTTTCGCTTCAAGATCAATATCCCTCCACTTAAGCGCACCTAACTCCCCTAAACGCAATCCAGTGTAGAAGCAAGTCAGGATGCCAATGGCTTTGAGATTACCGCAATTAATCAGCTCTTCCTCAATCTTTTGCTGCTCAGACAGAGAAAAAACCTGAACAGCTTTTGTTTGTCTTCTTTGAATACTAAGCGTATCCAAGAGCTGTGTCATGTTTTTATCGTCTTTCAATATTGACCTTAATGCGACCTTAAAAATTGTTAGAATTTTATTTCGATATGAATCGGATAGAGTCGATTTGTTATTTAGGGTACTAACGAATTTCTCCAACTCAGCTTTTGTAAATGCGTTATCCTTTGCATTTTCAAAATATGGACATACATAGGTTTTCATGCAGTAATAATAGTTTTCATATGTGGATAGTTTAACTCGCTGAGCACAATCACTCAGCCATTTATTGAGTTGCTCCGATGCCTTTATTTCTACTTTGTCTTGTCTAAATTTATTTATTTCAACCTCTCTCTTTAGTTTCTCGTTTTTCTTTTCTTTTACTTCGGTATAGCTTTTACCATAGACGTAAATATACTTTCCGTCGGCTTTTTTTATTCGGGCTTCCCACCGCCCATCATTTCGCTTATAAATGTTTTCGCCGCGTTTGCACATAGTTGTACTCCTTTCTTTTGACGGTTTTTTTGACGACGTAAACATATTATACGAGTTATTTTATTAACTATGTAATACAATATTTCCATTGTTTTTGATTTTTTTCGACAAACTTATACTTTTTTATTGAAATATTTTCAATTATTTATTATAATTTATATGGTTTTAGCCATTTATAAATGCCGCAGTATAAGATATACTGCGGCATTTATATCTGTATTTTGATGTTGGCACACGCATTCTTCCCATGCTATCTTAAAAAGCAATTGTCGGCCCAGCTTGCTGCAATCAGTTTCGGAAATTTCTCCTTTACTTTCTTGGAAAAGATTAAAAGCACTAAGTTGCAGGGCAAAACCATTAGCGCACTGTCTGACGAAGAGCTCGAAAACAGCAATTTTTCACGCGAGAAGATTAAGTACTGGGCTAAAACAGATCGCAGCCATTCCGGGTGTCAATATCAATGGTATATTGTGACTATATAAACAAAACGGGCAAAGGCGAAATGCCTTTAGCCCGTTCTCATATTAGTGTTAATTTGCCTTCATGAGCTTCGCTCTGTCGCCCTTATTGAGCACCATCTTGCGAAGCCGTATGTTCTTGGGTGTCACCTCAACCAGTTCATCGTCCGCAATGAATTCTAGCGACTGCTCCAGGCTCAGCACCGTAGCGGGTGTTAAGCGCAGCGCTTCGTCCGAACCGGACGCGCGCGTGTTGGTGAGCTGCTTTTTCTTGCAGACGTTGACCACGATATCTTCCTGACGCGCGTTTTCGCCCACGACCATGCCCGCATACACAGGCACACCCGCGCCGATGAACAAACGTCCGCGTTCCTGCGCGTTAAACAGGCCGTAAGCAGTGGAATCACCCTGCTCGTGCGCAATAATGGAGCCCCTCTGCCGCTCGGCGATATCGCCCGCCCATTCCTTGTAGCCGCTGAAGATATGGTTCAGAATACCGTTGCCTTTGGTGTCGGTCAAAAACTCGTTGCGGTAACCGATAAGCCCGCGTGACGGGATGTTGAACGACATGCGCGTTGTGCCGCCGTCCGTGCTCATGTCCACGAGCGATGCTTTCCTCGGCCCTAATTTTTCAATCACGACACCCGCGTAGTCGCCCGGCACATCAATCATGAGCAGCTCGTATGGCTCCATGGTCGCGCCGTCTTCTTTTTTGAGTATCACGCGCGGCCGCGACACAGAAAACTCATATCCTTCGCGCCGCATCGTTTCAATCAATATGGATAAATGCAGCTCACCCCGGCCCGATACCTTAAACGAGTCGGTCGATTCTGTTTCCTCCACCTTAAGGCTTAAATTCGTCTCCATCTCACGCCAAAGCCGCTCTCGCAGATTACGCGAGGTCACATACTTACCCTCACGTCCCGCAAACGGGCTGTTGTTGACGATAAAGTTCATCGACACCGTCGGCTCGTCGATCTTGACAAACGGCAGCGGATCGATGCATTCGGCATCGCAGACCGTTTCACCGATATTCACATCGGGCAGTCCCGCAATCGCCACGATATCCCCAAAGCGCGCACTCTCTGTTTCTTTACGCTTGAGCCCGGAAAACTCATAAAGCCGCGTGATCTTGACGTTCTGCGCTGACCCGTCCTGACGGCACAGTGCCGCCGCCATATTTCTTTGTGCCATGCCGCGTTCAATGCGGCCAATTGCGATGCGCCCTAAATAATCATCGTAATCGATGCTGGATACAAGCATCTGGAGCGGGCCTTCGGGCTCACCCTCGGGCGCAGGCACATGCTCGATAATCGCGTCAAAAAGCGGCGTAATATCCGTCATTTCATCGTGCATCTTCATGGATGCCGTTCCAGCCTTGGCGGACGCGTACACAACAGGAAAATCCAACTGATCCTCCGCCGCGTCCAGCTCAATGAAAAGGTCGATAATGCCGTCCAGCACCGTTTCAGGACGCGCGCCCGGCCTGTCCACCTTGTTGATCACCGCGATGACATGTTTATTCAGCATCAACGCTTTTTTCAGCACAAAGCGCGTTTGCGGCATACAGCCTTCAAACGCGTCCACAAGCAGCAGCACGCCGTCGACCATGGTCAGCACGCGCTCCACCTCTCCGCCGAAGTCCGCATGACCCGGCGTATCCACGATATTGATTTTCGTTCCCTTATATTCGACGGCTGTATTTTTAGAGAGGATGGTGATACCCCTCTCCTGTTCCAAATCCTCCGAATCCATCACGCGCTCACGTACCACTTCATTGGCGCGGAATATACCCGACTGCCGCAGCATCTGATCGACAAGCGTTGTTTTGCCGTGATCAACGTGCGCCACGATCGCAATGTTTCTTATATTCTCTTGTTTATGCATAGTTACCCCAGTCTCTCATTTGTTGAACGCCAATGATTATAAGCTTTTAACGGCAATAATACAAGATTTTTCGTGTAAAGTTCGGATTAATCCCTAAATCTGCGGCAGATATCCGCACATGGCGATGCAAAGCAGCCGAACGCCTTTTTCAATCTCGTCATTATTAAGATGTCCGTATCCGAGCAGCAGCTTATCCTCGTGATGCCCTTTGCCGATGCAGTATCGTGCCACCGACGAGATGCGCACACCGTGTTCTCGGCATATCGCCTCAACGTTTTCATCAAAACGCAGCCCGCTAAACTGAACGGCAATATGAAGCCCCGCGGCATCGCCCCATGGCCGCCATGTATCGCCGAACGCATCGCCAAGGCTTTGGAGCAGCGCACCGCGCCGGGTGCCGTAGAGCTTGCGCATTTTCTGGATGTGGCGGTTGAGCCGGCGCGTCTGCAAAAAATCTGTCAATGCCGCCTGCTCAAACACGGGGTTCTGCACATCCGTATAGGTGCGAAGCTTGACCCATTGCTTTTGCAGCTTAAGGGGCAGTATCACATAGCCGACGCGAAGCGCGGGATAGAGCACTTTGCTGAATGTCCCCACATAGATCACGCGCTGAGGATCCATCGCATACAGCGGTGCGATTGGCTCGCCGGCGTAACGAAACTCGCTGTCGTAATCGTCCTCGATGATATAGCTTTCGTTGTCCCGAGCAAAACGAATCAGCGCCGCACGGCGCGTGGCTTGCAATATGCCGCCCAAGGGAAACTGATGGGACGGTGTGACATATACAGGACATCCGTGCATTTCTTCAAGCCTATTCGTCTGCATGCCCTTTTCGTCTACGCAAACAGGTATCGGCATAAAACCTCTTTGCATAAAGGTGTTGAGCATACCCGTGTGGCACGGGTCTTCAACAGCGATGCGGCTGCTCTGCTCTCTTAATAATTCAGCAATAACGTGCAGGGCATGGGTGGCACCCGCTGTGATGAATATATCCTGCGGATCTGCTTTTATACCGCGGCTGCGGTAAAGATAAGCCGCAATCTCTTCACGAAGCGGCAGCGACCCTTGCGCGCCCGAATAACCAAACGAGGAAAGCGACAGCTCAGCCACCGCTTTTTTAAGCCCCTGCTCAAATGAGTAGCGCGGAAATTCACGCAAATCGGGTTGTCCTGTTTTAAAGTCCGCCGCAAACTTCTTTTCACTTCGTGCCTTTCTTCGCACCTTAGGCTCACGGCTTTCGGCCACAGTCAACCCTGGCGCCACACGTGTGGGCGCGCCTTGATGTGCGATAATGAAGCCTTCGGCCGTCAGCATATCGTATGCCTCGCAGACGGTGCTGCGGGACACCGACAGTGCCGACGCGAGCTCTCGCGTGGAGGGCATTGCGTCTCCCTCTTTCAAGATTCCGTTCATCATACGCTGTTTAAAGGCTTCATATATTTGCCGCTTGATCGGCATATCGCTTTGTCTGTCCAGTTCGATTCCCCACATGACAGCCTCCAACTGGATTGCTCATATTTGCGCTGTACTGGCGCTTATAACAAACCAGTTAATTTAGTAGAATCATATCATAGTTCAGTAGTTTTGAATACGTTAAGGAGGTATTATTTTGAAATTATCCGGGCCGCTTTATCTCATCGGCGCATTTACGCTCGCAGGCTCGTCAGTGATATCCGCAAGACTCTTATCCGGCCATGCCGGTACATTTACGATCACAGCCGTGAGCCTTTGTTTTGCACTGATTGCACTGCTGCCGCTTTGTGCCGGCAAGCTTAAACAGACAATTAAGCAAATGCAACGGTCAGATGGTGTCATGATCCTGCTTCAGGCGTTGTTTGGCATATTCCTTTTTCGTTTGTTTTTGCTTCAGGGTATCTCGCGCACAAGCACAAGCGAAGCGGGTTTGCTTACGGGCGCCACACCCGCCATCACCGCAGCGCTTGCCTGGATCTTTCTCAAAGAGCGTATATCGGCATACAGTCTTGCGGGCGTGATATGCACCGTCAGCGGTGTGCTTCTGATACAGGGGCTTGCCACCAGCCGTTTGTCACTTGAGCACCTTATAGGCAATCTGCTTATTATCGGCGCTGCGGCTAACGAATCAACTTTTAATGTCATATCGCGCGTCAATGCCGTCAAAACCGAAAAACGCGCCCCAATTGATCCGCTGGTGCAGACCACGCTGGTGTCAGCGCTGGCGCTCGCTTTCTGCGTTATACCGATGTTTTTTGAACAGCCTTACGAAAAGTTAAGCTTGATCGGCATCACAGAGTGGCTCGCGCTCGTCTGGTACGGCGTGTTCGCAACGGCGCTTGCCTTTATCTGCTGGTATGCAGGCATCAAACGCTGCCCTGCGAGCACGGCCGCCGCGTTTACCGGCATGATGCCGTTTACCTCGCTGGTACTCGCCGTGCTGCTGCTCGGTGAGCAGGCGGGCTTTGAGCAATGGGCAGGCGGTGCGCTTGTGATACTCGGCATGGTGCTGATCGGGCAAAAAAGGCAGTCGAAAGCATCAGCTAAGCTGTTACTTTCTCACACCCGGAATATGAAAAACACGAAGATTTAAGAATTTTATGCATAGCCAGCAGTCAAAATTTTATATATCGTCGTATTATGGGTTACGGGCACTCATTTTTCACACATATGCCTATCGTGTCCCAATCATAAGTTTGAAACAGCAAACAGCGCTGCTTACAATTATACGATGCGGAAAGAGCTCGAATGCGGCAGTCTGCACATAAATAAACACCGACCTTATATGAAGAGGAAATAAGAACGGTGTTTATATTCAGTTAATTCATATATTCAATTCTTATGACTCGCAAAGCCCTATTGCCTTATACTTCTCAATGCGCTCTTTCATAAGCTCAGGGCTCAACTTGGCATCATCCGCAAACATGCCGCTTTGAAGATCTTTCGTCGCGGCCTTCTCATGCCCCACCAGCGCCCATGTCGTATCGATCAGGTGCGTAAATCGCGGCTCTTTGAGCTGCTTGCATATGAACGACTGGCGCGGCTGATTGATGTCCTCGCCGCTGATCTGCATGAAGCCGTACTCGTCGCATTTCTTCATCACGCGATCCAGCTGCTCTATCGTGTTTCTCGACGGCATATACGCAATCGCGTCGAACCCGATGTCCTTAACGAGCGGAAACAGTTCATCCAAATAGGCATCCTCAAACGTCTGCGCCTTCTTGTCGCCCGTGGGCGACGCCGCCACGTCGCCAAGATAGCAGTAAGACGGTATCGCGCCCCAGCTCTTGATGGCTTTGACCACCTCTCTGACATCCGGTGTCTCATCGGGTGTGGACTCGATATAGATTTGCGATACAAAGCCGCCTTTAAGCACGTTTAGCGAGTCGTAGGCGTAAATATCACACTGCGTATCGCCAAGCAGCGTTTTCTGCGTGCCGCTGAGCTTAAGATTCAACGATCTTTCCAGAAAATCGATCAGCGCCTGACCCTTGCCGAACTTGTCGATCATCTTGTTCGCGAGCGCGAACAGGATATGCCGTTCAGTCACCTCACCGCCGTCTGCCGCACTGGACAGCGGCACCACATCCGTGTCGTAGTCGATCACGATGCCGTGAGGCTCCATGATGGTGTTTAAGCTTGCGGTCATCGCGCGGCTGCGCTTTTCGCGTGCCGTTCTGATTTTCTTTAAATAGTTATCCGCGTTTTCAATCTGCGTGTGCGGCAGGCCGTGCGCACAGATATACGCGCTGGATACCTGATCGGGATTGTTGATACGCTTGCCGGACAGCTTCGTATTCGTCCAGTCGGTTCGTATTTCAAAGCCGATCGTCGTGGGCATACCGAGTATCTCGCCGGCCTTGATGAACTCCTCCGCGCCGTTAATCGCGTCGTGGTCGATAATACCGACCGTGGACAGTCCATTCATCATCGCCATCCATACCGCCTTTGCGGGCGAATAAGGCGAGAATGAATACGTGGTATGCACGTGGTTGTTGGTATATCCCTGCTTTTCGGGCACCTCTATCTCACCGCTGTCAATAAGCTTTTTGAGCCCTTTCACAGCGTTTATTCTTTCTTCCTTTGTGTCCGCGTTAAGCTGTCTTATCAATTCATTCTGCATAGCTGTCTCCCCTAGCTCAGCATGACCTGCCCGCCCGTGACGGGGATCGCCTGTCCTGTTTCGTAGTCCTGCTCAACGGCGTAGAGAATCGCCTTGGTGACGTCTTTGGGCACACAGCCGCGCTGCATGGGCACCTTCTCTTCGTAAAAGCGTCTGACATCCTCAATGGTCTTCGCACCTTGAACCTTGCCCGCGCGCAGATACTGCACAAACAAACCGCGCTCCGAATCCATCCACAGCGGGCCGTCAAGATAGTTGCCGGGGCAAATAGCGTTGACCTTGATACGGTGTGTACAAAGCTCCATCGCGAAGCTCTGCACCAGCCCGATGCCACCGAACTTGCTGCCCGCGTAGGCAAAGTTTTTGTTGCTGCCCTCAAGGCCGCTTTTGGAGTTGATTTCGATGATATCGCCCGTCCAGTTCGGATCGGCCGACGCCTGCGCTTTCATGATGCGCGATGCGTATTTGGTGCACGTGAAAAACGCCGTATAGTTGATCGATGTGACGAATTCAAAGTCCTTTTTCTCCAGTTCATCCAGCGAGCCCGCTTTGAGGACACCCGCGTTGCTGACGAGAAGATCGATGCCGCCGAAACGCTCCACAGTCTTTTGTACCATTTCCGCCACGCCCTGCTCGTCCGATACATCCACCCGGATGGAGACAGCCCTCTCGCCCAGCGCTTCCGCCACGGTTTTCGCAAGCGGCTCATTGAGGTCGGCTATCACCACGGACGCGCCCTCGCTGTAGAGGTCTTCCGCGATGCCTTTACCAAACCCCTGCGCACTGCCCGTCACGATCGCGACTTTGCCCGACAACCGTCCCGGCGCGGCGATGCGTTCATTCACGCGTGACGCCGCCATCTGTTCCCATTTGCTCATGTCAATCATATATATGCCTCCGTTTATCTGATGCAACTCATTGCTGATTCTTGATATATTGTTGTTTGATATGCTTAAAATGCCCGTACTGATCGTCCCACAACTGCGTATCCTTGGGTTCGTAAACCTCCACGTCAAACGAGTCGCGTATCACCTGACGCATCTCATCGGAATTGCTTACTTCACCTGATGCTTTCACCTGCACCATGAGGTTGCCGATCGCCGTCGCTTCCTGCGGCCCCGCGACCACTGGACGGTTAATCGCGTCAGCCGTGATCTGGTTGAGCAGAATGTTCTTTGAACCGCCGCCTACGATGTGCAGCACATCAATTTTACCGCCCTTAACCTGTTCAAGGCCCTCAAACGCTTCGCGATAGCTCATGGCAAGACTCTCATACACCGTCCGCGCAATCTCGCCCTTTGTCTGCGGCACAGGCTGTCCCGTGGCTTCACAGAAATTCTGTATTTTTTGCGTCATGTTGTCGGCGTTAAAGAATTGGTGTGCGTTCACGTCGATGAACGAGCGAAAAGCGGGTGCCTTGTCCACCAGCACATCGAGCTCTTTCCAGCTGAGCTTCTCGTCTCTATCCCACTGGCGCTTGCAGTTCTGTATCACCCATAGCCCCATGATGTTGCGCAGTGGACGGTATGTCCCGTCCACTGTGCCTTCGTTGGAGAAACGATTTATGAAAACCTGATCGTTGATAATGGCCTTATCAGAGAGTACGCCAATAAGCGACCACGTACCTGACGATATAAACGCAAATTTGTCGTCCTTGGCAGGCACGGATGCCACAGCCGAAGCCGTATCATGACCGCCCACGTTAAAAATCGGCGGTGTATTTGTAAGTGCTGTGTCTTCTTTAATGAAATCGAGAAGCTGTCCCTTTAATGTGCCGCTCATCTGTATAGGCGCAAGCAGGCTTTCAGGAATGCCGAGCATACCGAGCATCTCTTTTGACCAAGTGCCCGTGTCCTTATCCAGCAACTGCGCGGTGGTCGCAAACGTGTACTCGTTGCTCATCTGCCCCGTGAGCAGATAGCCCAGCAAATCCGGCATGAGCAGCAGCTTATCCGCCACTTGTAGCTGCGGATCATTTGTCTGCACCATGTCGAATAGCTGATACAGGGTGTTAAACTCAAGGTTCGCAATACCCGTATGATCGAACGCGGTTTTCTCTCCGTACTTGGCATGAAACGCTTTCATGCCGCGCAGAGAGCGCGGGTCGCGGTAAGCGCGCGGGTTGCCGATCAGCTTGCCCTGTTTATCAATCAAACCAAAGTCGCAGCCCCATGTATCGATACCGATACCCAAAAGCGGCTCGGTGGTTTGCTTGGCATAGGCCAGCAAGCCTTCAACTATATGCTTATAGATGCCGATCAGGTTCCAGTGGTATGCATCGTTGATGCGCGTATAATGTGTCTCAAACCGATTGAGCTCTTCGAGGGTGATCCTGCGCCCGTCGAACCGCCCGAGTATTGTGCGTCCGTTGCTGGCCCCAAGGTCAACAGCGAAATAATTGCCCATTATGTCCTCCGTTATTTAATCTGCTGAGATCTGTACTTTTCACTTTCCCAGTTGTTAATAAAGTCAGCGCCCTTGTCATCCATCTGCCTTAACTTCAGGCCCGCCTTGGCGATCATATCGATCACGTAGACCACACCCAACAGTGTCTCCTCAATCGTCTGCGCTTCTTTTTCACTCGTGGCATACAATATTTCGCCGTTTTGAATGCGTATATCGCTGCCCATTTTGCCACCGAGGTACACAAGCTGATCGGGATAGATCTTAAGCGCGTTGAAATACGCTTCATCGGCGTTGTAAGTTGACAGAAAGTCTTTGAGATACGGCGTATCGCTCGCAAAGCCGTCCGCTGTTTTCTTTATTTTCGGTGTGGGGAACGCATCCAGCTTCAGATAGTCTTTGATGCCGTTATTGGCAATTTCGTGAACGGCAATCGCTTCTTCGTCGCTGTCGCCATGCGCGATTACGCCGTGGTTTTCAAGAAAAATCAGATCCGGCGCGATACCGTGCTCCGCTTTGTACGCGTCCACCGCGTTTTTGACTTCGAGCGTTAAACGGAAACCCGGGTCGATATACGGTATGAACACAAAACCAATGTCAGCGTTTTTAATTGCTTGCTTCGCAATGCCGCGCCCTTCTTCGCTGCAGCAGAGAATGTTGGCATATACCGCGTGGGTATGAATTACGCATTTTTTGAGGAATGCGTGGAAGCCGACCTCCACCGAGGGCCGTTTGTTTTCCATGCCCTCCAGCAGCTCGACGCTATTTAAGCTCACTTCAAGGCTTTCCTTTTCAAAGTCCTTGTCCGCGCTTGCGTCCACTGTGTTGTAGTAGTCGAGTATCTTTTGATAGTCAACCGTCACATATCCCTTGTCGGACGTGATCTCGCCAAGTGTATAACCGCTCGCTTTAATGGCCATGAGCTTATCGCCAAATTTCGTGCTCGTGTTGCCGCCGCCGCCCTGCACGTAGTCCTTGCGTGCTCCGGCGTACGACGATATGCTCACCAATTGTGCTTTTCCTTCGCTGTACATGTTAACTCCTTATCTTTTCAGCAATACGTCCGACTCATATTTGCGGACGTCGTCAATCCAATCAAAACCTGCGGGCACACCGCACT
>ENA-ORCX01000203-ORCX01000203.1-marine-metagenome-genome-assembly--contig:-NODE-203-length-42469-cov-2.996863_pt1 | contig 42469 bp, 54 predicted proteins | sample MGYA00248630_ERZ508518 | MGnify/ENA primary metagenome ERZ508518 (study PRJEB26188, sample SAMN06268768) | marine metagenome | isolation source: Bioluminescent Bay, La Paraguera, Puerto Rico | place...
GAAACGGGTACTCCAGTCTTACTGAAACGTAGTATTCATATGGGACCCGTTGATGAATTTATAGCAGCGGCTGAATATATTGTTTCAAACGGAAATCCGAATGTAATGTTTTGCCCTCGTGGAACGAGCCCTAAGTTGGAGGGATACCGTAATCACCCTGATGAGTCGATTACTCCGCTATTAAAGGAAAAGACTTGGGCTCCTGTAGTTGTTGATCCATCCCATTCTGTTGGACGAGCAAAATATGTTCCTTATGCAGCTATGGCTGCTATTTCCTATGGTGCAGATGGTGTTATCATGGAAGCTCATATTGATCCGCGTAAGGGCATTGGTGATGATCCTAAGCAGGCGATTACTCCAGATGTTTTGAAAAAGATTATATCTGATTCTAAGCAAATTTGGAAGCTGCGTAAGCAATATGATGTTTAATGGCGTTTAACGCAAAAAAGGTGTATCGGTATATCCAAAACCACCGAAAAGGGGTTGGATTACTGGTATTTCTACTGTTTTATTTCTTGGCTTTTTACTTGGATAGCAATCCTTGGGCTAGCTACTATGTGCCTAAGGAAAAGGTCTGGCGAGAAGTTCAGGAAGTTGCTGCCGAAAAGGATTTAGATCCAGAATTTGTTTATGCGATTGCTTGGGCTGAGAGTAGCCTGAATGCTCATGCGCATACGCATGTTGCTCGCGGGATGATGCAAATGACACATGATGCTTGGAATCGTGTGTCTAGGGCTACTTGGCGTGACGCTTACGACTGGGAAATCAATCTTGATGCTGCATGTTGCTACCTTGTTGCTCTGCGTAATGAATTAAAGTCTGATTTACAAAAAGAGCCTACCAATGCTCAATTAGCAGGAGCTTATCGGTACGGATTCAGTAAACTGAAATCTTGTGGCTTTGATGTGCAAAGCTTACCGAAAACCAATAACCAGATCTATCAAAAGATATTTGCTGGGGATTCATCTCCCGTCATTACCCCAAATAATTAACCTGATGCTATATCTTGAGCATCAGGTTGGAAATAAACAAAAAGCACCGAAAATATCCGATGCTTTTTAAAAGTATTTATTAACCTTCAATATACTGTATGACCTCACCAGTATCGCCATTTATAATAATTGTTAGATCAACATGCGAATTTGGTGACACTTGAACAACTCTTGGTCGGTTGCTAATGGGGAATATGGTAACAGTCGTTATATCTTCGCCCTTTACAACTTGCATCTGTTCTTCTGACAGTTGCTTAATATCCGAAAGAATGGCATCATCCTTTGTTATCTCCGTAGCACCAAATAATGATGTAGTTGTAATGAGTGCGAAGGGTAGGAGTAGTTTTTTTATCATATACTTCAATGTTTTAGGTTATTTGCAATGAGACAAATTAACTTGAAGCTTAGATAAAAGAAACATGCTCAATAATTCAACAGGAAAATGATATGTTAATATTCAGGATGGCTTGTGACTGATATCACCTATTTTTATAAAACGCATTCTGGTTTTTGCATCCTTCCATACACGAGCAGATCGTTCTTCAATATGTTGCTGAGCTACATCAATTTCCTCTTTGCGATAATCCAAGTTTTTGTTGGCGATTTGAGCTAAGTCTTTAAGCGTGTAAAGATATACGTTTTCCAGTGTATCAATCGAGGATTCTATATCATTTGGAACCGCTAGATCTATTAAGAATATGGGGCGGGAAGGCCGTTTCTTGATCGCTGCTTGAACCATCTTTTTTGTGATCAAAATAGATTCACTTGATGTGCAGGAAATAATGATGTCGTAATTGCTCAGTTGGTATTTCCAGCAATCAAAGGCGATGCTTTTTGCTCCTATCTCATCAGTCAATGTTAGAGCTTTTTCTGCTGTTCGATTGGTTACGAAAATGTTTTTAGCACCTCTATTAGAGAGAGCAGTTGCTGCATCTTTTCCCACTTGTCCCATACCGATTAATAGGATGGGGCTTTGTTTTAGATTACCGTGAACGCGCAAAGACAAGTCTACGACAATATTACCTAAACTTACATGTCCATAACCTATTTTTGTATGGGAGCGTACCCATTTTGCTGCTTGCAAACTTTTTTGGTAAATACGGTGTAGGCAGGCACTTAATGTCTTGTTTCGGGTTGCTTTTTCGTAAGCAGATTTGACCTGCCCTAATATTTCTGTTTCTCCAACTATTTCTGAATCAAGACCTGATGCAACCTGCATCAGATGGTGTACGGCGGCGGCATCAGGGTGAAAATAGATGTTCTCCTGTGGAAGATTTACTGTTCTGCAGAATAGATCAATCCAAGAATCTTCATTCTCTAATGGAGAGTATTCAACATAGATCTCGGTACGATTGCAGGTACGTATAATCAAATGACCTGCAACCATAGGATCTGAATTCAGATATTCTTCGAATTGCAGTTCCTGTAAGTCTGTTATAGATACTTTGGCTTTATTATTGTTGGCGATGCTGTGGACGTTGCACCCAACCACAATAAAACGGTTTTGAGGACTTTCAGCCATCAGGATTGAGAGATCGATTCTGTTGGAGGTGTATCCTGTTTGTGATCACGATTCAGTTCAACAGGCCACAATGTTAAGAGCGCCCAGATGCAGAGAAAAATGCATGCCCATGCCATGCGTCTTGCAAGTATTTTATCCAAGCCTCGGAGAAAGAGAAGAAGTGTATATCCCAGCCATGCACTCACGGCGAAGAATATTTTCCAAAAAAGAATATGGTCAGGATTATTATACCAAAAAACACCACCAATTAGTAGAGAGGTTGTATACACCAGATTTCCGCAGAGAAGAAGGCGGAAATTGATACGTTCGAGTTTATAGATGGATGGAAGTAAATCCAGAAAAGGTAAAAAACGTTTATGCTTTAATCCATAGTTTTGCAGAAGATACATTATGGATGTGATTGCAAGCATGAGGAAGAATCCGTAGCTGCACATTGCGAGAGATGCGTGAGCTTCTATCCAAGGGTTTCCACCAAAAAGGCGGTCTTTACTTATGTAATCCCAACTGCTTACATTTAAAGCTATAACACTGAGTATGGCAGCCGATGTACCCGTAAATACACCTAATACACTGTGGCGAAAAGTCTTTCCAATAATGATATTGAGGAACATCATTGACCAGGTCATGAATTGAACGGTCTCAAATGGATTTCCTATTGGGCAGCTATGCGTTTGAAAACTTCTCTGAAAAAGAGCGATAGTTTGTAAGATAAAGCCAAGAAATAAAATTAGTTCTACGGTAAACCCACGAAAACGTTCCGGACGTAATAATCCCAGAAGACCATATATAGCGGCAATACAATAGCAGATGGCAGCTACTGCAAATAGAGCTAAGCTTGGATCTCTGAAAATGACCATAAACTAATTTTGTAACCAATTGTTTACTTTGTCAGCTAGAAAGCGAATCCAGTCGGGATGTTCATTCAAACAGGGGATCGTTACTAACTCTTCTCCACCGTTTTCCTCAAAAATCTCTTTCCCTTCCTGTCCAATTTCCTCCAGTGTTTCCAGGCAATCGGCAACAAAAGCGGGCATGATTACCAAAACTCTTTTATGTCCCTCTTCTGCAAAACGTTGAATGGTTTTATCTGTATAAGGTTGTAACCAAGGATCTTTCCCCAAGCGGGATTGGAAGGATATAAAGGATTTGTTTTCTGGGATTCCGGCTTCTTTCAAAAATGCGTCTGCTGTGGACAGGCATTGATGTCTGTAGCATGTGTGATGAGCCGGATGTTCTTTTTTACAGCAGTTTTCTGTGAGGCAATGTGCATGTGATGGATCACCTATGATTAGATGGCGTTCGGGGATCCCGTGAAAGCTGAAGAGTAACTTGTCGAACCCTTTTTCTAAGTAGGGCTTTGCACTGGCAACAAGTGCTTTTATGTAAGCCTTTTCATTGTAGAAAGGTTGAACCAGTGTTGTCTGGATAGGTAAGCCCAAGTTCTTTATTTCTTCCTCCACTTTTACGACTACAGTTTCATAGCTGGACATAGCGTAGTGAGGATACATTGGAATCAGTAATACATCAGTTATACCATCCTCATTCATCTTTTTGAGAATAGAGGCAATGCTTGGCTGTCCGTAACGCATTGCGAGGTAAACTGGAATCTCTATTTGTTTTTGTAATAGTTCTTGCTGCTTTTCACTGATAACGATGAGGGGAGAACCTTTTTCTGTCCAAATTTTCTTATAAGCTTCAGCAGATTTTTTGGGGCGAGTTCTAAGGATTATTTGTGGAACTACAAACTTTCTAACGAAAGGGATATCTATAACACGTTCATCTGTAAGAAATTCACGCAAATACTCTTTTACATCAATAGCACTTGTTGATGCGGGCGAACCTAAATTGACTAATAAAACTGCTTTTGATGACATGATTTTGTATTTGAGTGTTTGTTCTTAATTAATTAGTTTCTGGATGGTTCTGAGTCAAATTACAGGATGCTCTTTTAATTGCTCAATTCATCATGGATTTTGTACCCCATGTTGGATGCATTGAGGACTACATCACCGCATCCGGCACCACCGCGGAAGTTTCCAATAATATATAGTCCTTTATTTCTTTTTTCAGCTTCACTGATAACATCCAAAAAGACCTGATGCCCTACATGATACTGTGGAATGGCTTTTTCCCAAACATTGCGATGCTCAAAAACAGGTTCTCCTGTGATGCTTAGATATGTGTTCAATTCTTCCAGGGCTAACTGGCGGGCCTTTTCGTTGCTTATAGTTGCTAAATCAGGATTAAGGCTACCCCCCATAAATGTAACTAAATTGGCGTTACCTTTAGGAGTGGTATTTTCAAATAGAGTAGAGTTAAAAATAGTTCCTAAAATAGAAGCTTTGTCTTTTTGAGAAATAAGAAACCCGAAACCATCCAGCCTGTGTTTAATTTGGCTTTTCTTGAATCCCATAAAATAAGTGCAGAGAGGAGGGTATTCTATCTTAGAAAGTTCTCTCTGTGTTTCTCTTAAAGAATCAGGAAGCGGTAATGATGGATATGCGTGTGCGGGCGTTGCTAAGACAACGGCATCAAAGGATTCTTCAAAATGCCCCTTTTCTGACGTCCATTTTATCCTCCAGGGTTCTTTTTGGATTTCTGTAATTTTTGTTTTTAGGTGAATGCAATCGTTTACTTGTCCTGCTATTTTACGTGGAAGAGTTTCCATCCCGTTATTGAATGTTACCAGACGATATTTATAACGTTTTTCACCGTTTCGTTTCATTTCTTTGGCTCTTTTGAACATTCCACCTGTCAGCGAGCCGAATTTGTCCTCAATTATCCAAAGACGTGGAAATTGGTGGCGGAAAGAAACTTTTGCAGGGTCGCCGGAACAGACTCCAGCCACGAGCGGTCCCAAGGCATAATCCAGAAAATCCTGCCCGAAGCGGCGTTTTGCAAAATCTGCTACACTTTCATCTTCTCCTGTAAAGCGTCTTGCAAAGGGTTCCCAAAAAAGACGTAATTTACCTTTGAAACTGAATAGTTTTGTTGTGATGAAGCTTATTGGGCTACTAGGAGCTTCATGTACCTTTCGATTTTTACCGATGAAACGCTTGCTGGCTTTTTTGTTGGAGTCGATGATGTCTTCTTTCAAGCCAATATCATAAAGAAGCTGTTCCATTTCGTGGCTCTTAAGCTGCATCTCGTTTGATGCATATTCGCAAATGAAGCCTTCCTTTTGTTCACTATGAATAACGCCGCCGGATCGATTTTCCTTTTCCAGAAGAGTTACCTGATGACCAAGCTTTTTTAAACGCCATGCAGCCGTTAGGCCTGATATGCCTGCACCAATAATGGCAATTTTCTTTGGTTCGTTCATTTTTAGATTGTTTTGGAATGACGTCCTTCTGCGGCTTTCAGATAAGCGTCAAAATGCATTGCAATATTACGAATGAGTAAACGTCCCTTAGGTGTTACTGAAATTTGATTAGAAGAAATCTCCAGGAGTCCATCTTCACGCATAGGTTCCAATGCTTTTATTTCCCGGGAATAATTGTCTGAGAAATCTTCACCTATTAATTTGGATATTCGATCGTAATTAAGCTCAAAATCACACATTAGGCGCATGATTATTTCGCGACGACGAATGTCTTCATTCGTCAATACATAGCCCTTCTGAATGGCATTGTTGCCTGATTCAAGCTTATCGCGATAAATATCTATTTCTTTATAGTTCTGGAAATAGGTGTTACCTGTTTGCGAAATGGAAGAAACCCCCATTGCTAGAATATCCAATCCGGCTCGTGTACTATAGCCCTGAAAATTGCGGCGCAGGGTCTTACTATCTAGAGACTTGGTTAAGGAATCATCCGGTTTTGCAAAGTGATCCATTCCTATGAATCTATATCCCGCAGTGGTAAACTCATCGATGATGACTTTCAGCATCTCCAGCTTTGCTGGTGCTTCAGGTAAAGCTCCCGTGCGTTCCAGGAGCTTTTGAGCAGGTTTCATCCAAGGAACATGGGCATAATTGAAGGTGGCTATGCGATCTGGGTTCAGTTCCAAGATTTCGTGGATAGTTTCGCGAATAGTATCAGGCGTTTGGTAGGGGAGCCCATAGATCAAATCCAAGTTGATGGATTTGAAGCCTAATTCTCGGAAATAACCAATTGTTTGTCTGTTTAGTTCCTTCGATTGAACACGGTTAATAGCTTTTTGAACTTTGGGATTACTATCCTGTATTCCCATGCTGACGCGATTGAAACCTACAGCTTTTAGGGCTTCAGCCTTTTCGCGTGTGCAGGATCGCGGGTCTATCTCGATACTGCATTCAGCATTTTTTTGCACAGAAAAGAAAGAATGAATGATGCTGCCTAACTGAAAAATCTGATCCGGGCTTAAGTAACTTGGAGAGCCTCCTCCAAGGTGGATTTGTTCTACGGGGCGGCGGCGGTCTGTTTTTTGTACCCAGAAGGCTGCTTCTTTGTCTACCAAATCCAAATACTCGCTGGCGCGTTTATGCTTTTTTGTTATGATGGTGTTACAGGCGCAAAACCAGCAAAGCTTTTCGCAGAAGGGGATATGAAAATACAGCGAAAGAGGATCGTTGGTTCCACGCATATCTGCATAGATGGCCTCTTTATCTACGTTTTCCTGAAATTGAAGTGCTGTTGGGTAAGATGTGTATCTTGGCCCAGGCCGATTGTACTTCAGGATGAGATCCAGATCAATTTCAACATTCATTGTTAAATGCATTCACGGTTTCTGCCAAACGCAGAACACTTTCCGGTCGGGCATCGGGGGTAAGTCCGTGTCCGAGGTTAAAAATAAAGCCGTTGATACCTCTCATTTGATTGAGCAATGCCTTTACTTCGCTTTCTACTACGTCAGGCTCTTGTACCATTAGCAGCGGATCAATATTACCTTGTAAAGCGATTCCCGGTTTGTGGGAGGCAATGTGTGGAAGATCAACAGTCCAGTCCACACTTACGGCTTTAGCTCCGGCGCGGGCGGCGAGAGACCAGAGATGACTCATCCCTTTTGTGTAGACGATAACATTAGCTTCAGGTGGTAAGCGCTTAATAACTCGAGAAATCCACTGAAGAGACATTTCTACATAAGCATTTGCAGGACAGAGGCCTGCCCAACTGTCGAAAATCTGAACCGCGTCAACGCCCGCTTTCACCTGCATTGTCAGGTAATCTACTAATGCATCCGATATTTTTTCTAGAAGGAGATCAAATAGATCTCTATCGCTGTAGAAAAGTGATTTTGTTTTGGGGAACCCTTTTACATGGCTACCTTCAATCATGTAGCAGGCTAATGTCCAGGGAGATCCACAGAAGCCCAAAAGAGCTTTTTCATTATTCAATTCCTTCTTCAGGATTTCCAAAGTTTGTCGAACGTAATCCAGACGTTCAGAGCAACCACTTGCAACCAACTTTTCTATGTCTCTCTCGTTATCGAGTGTATATTCCATTGCTATCCCACCTTTTTCAAGGAAATGATAAGGTTGCCCCATTGCTTCTGGAATAACCAAAATATCACTGAAAAGAATGGCGGCATCCATTGGATAGCGGCGCAATGGTTGCAGTGTTACCTCTGTAGCCAGTTCAGGATTTTGAGCTAGTTCCAAGAAGCTGTATTTTTCCTTGAGCTTGCGATATTCCGGTAAATGACGACCCGCTTGGCGCATTAACCATACGGGTGGACGGTCAACCGCTTGCAGGTGCAGGGTGCGAAGGAATCTTTCTTTTGAATTGAGCATATTTATGGTAAAGGAATGCCGTGACCTCTGTTTAATGAACATAAGTTGGAGGACACGACAACGGTAAAAACTACTATGCAACGGAAAATGAATGAATCAACCGAACGTTTGTTTTTTCCAGTGTTTCTATTCTAATTTCATGCTTATTGACCTTGACTCAAAACCAGCCGTTTGCCTGAATCCGAAACATATTTCAGTAAACCGTAACAGGAGTGAATTCTTATGGCCGGTGTAGGCAAATTGATTAAGCAAGCGCAAAAAATGCAGAAGAAAATGGAAGCTCTTCAAGAAGAGCTTGGTAAGCAGGATATAGAAGTTTCCAGCGGTGGAGGTGCCATTTCCATAAAGATTTCTCTTCAGCAGGAAGTGCGTTCTGTAACTATTGATCCTGAATTTCTTAAGGAAGATAAAGACTTTATTGAGGAGACTCTTACCGAAGCTATCAACGAAGCTCTCAAGGCATCCAAATCCAAGAGCGAAGAAGCTATGGGCGAAGTTACCTCCGGATTCCAAATGCCGGGCTTTATGTAGGAGAGCAGAATGACCCCGTCATTCGATCAACTTAAAAATCAGCTTAAAAAATTGCCTGGCTTTGGCGTTCGCTCTGCCGAACGCATTGCCTTGCACTTGTTGTTGGAAAAACCACAGGCGGCAGAAGATTTACTAAATGCACTTGAACATGCCCGAGAACAGGTAGGGCAATGCCCCGTTTGTGGCAATATAACTGAACGCGGACTGCGTGAAGACGATTTTTGCGATATTTGTTTGGATACAAGTCGAAATCGTAATTTATTATGTGTTGTGGAGCAAATTCCCGATCTTATTTCTATGGAAAAATCGGGAGCTTATCGTGGACTCTATCATGTGTTGCACGGAAAGTTATCTCCCATAAATGGAATAGGGGAGGAAGACCTTAATTTGGTCTCTCTAAAAAAGCGATTAGCTGAAGAGCCGATTGAAGAAGTAATCCTGGCACTTTCCAACGATATTGAAGGAGAGGCAACGTGTAATTTCTTGAAAGAGAATTACTTTGATCCTTATAATCTTTCTGTGACTCGTATTGGATTTGGGCTTCCAAGTGGAGGCAATCTGTTTTACGCAGATTCTACTACCTTGCGTAGTGCGTTAGATGGAAGACGTGATTATTAGGGAATTTTATTCTTGGCAGGAATTATTAATATATTATTACCGCCACTTTGACTTTTTCTAAAGAAGCCATTCTTTATGTACAAAGTTCTTATATAAACCCTATAAAAATCTCCCTAAATGAAAAATTGGACAGTCGGTAAACGAATCGTGAGCATGGCTTTTGTTTTATGCTTACTTAATTTAATTATCATGTTGTTTAGCCTTTATGGGCTGCAACGTATACGTGGCCTAGGTGAGACCGTAAGTGAAAAGAATCTCCCCGGTGTTATACAAACAGGTACCATGAATTACCTCCCCATGATCAATATGGTACGTTTATATCGCTTACTGGATACAGATGATCCTGCAGTCGTTCAATCTATTGAAGATGCCACTTTGGAAGACACAAAAATCTTCTATGAAGCTGATAGAATATATCAATCTATCATCACTACTGCCAAGCAGAAGGCAGACTATGAAAAATTGGATGATATTCACCAAGAGTACTTAAAACACAGAGAACTATTTTTATCCAAATTAAAAACAGATCCTGATGAAGCCAAAAGAATCCTTACGGTTGATATGGTACAGGAGCTCAATGAATTCTCCACACAAACACTTATGATGATGCATGAAAGTGCCGCTCAGGGTGAGCAAGGTGGACATGATTTGGTGGCTACCACAAAGACGTTGACTACGTTATTGGTTGTTGTTGGCATCATTAGTATTTTGTCAGGAATGGCACTTTCCTACTTTATTACAATTGGGACGAATAAAAAGCTGAAAGCAGTAGCGAATACATTGAATGATATGGCCTATCAGGTAGGTTCGGCTGCCGGTGTGGTTGCTTCTTCCAGTCAATCTCTTGCAGATGGTTCCAGTCAACAAGCTGCGTCCATTGAGGAAACCAGTTCCTCCCTTGAAGAGATGTCCAGCATGACTCAAAAGAATGCTGAAAATTCTCGTGAAGCGAATGACTTGGCTCGTGATACAAAAGCTGCAGCCGATAATGGGGTGGAAAATATGCGTGCTATGAGTGAAGCCATGAACGCCATTAAGGAATCCAGCGACGAGGTTTCCAAGATCATCAAAACCATTGATGAAATTGCTTTCCAGACGAATATTTTGGCTTTGAATGCAGCGGTGGAAGCTGCCCGCGCAGGTGAAGCAGGAGCTGGCTTTGCGGTGGTTGCTGATGAGGTACGTAGTTTAGCACAGCGCAGTGCTCAGGCCGCAAGAGAAACCACAGAAAAAATTGAAGGTTCCAATACCAAGACAACTTTGGGTGTGGAGTTAAATACCAAAGTAGCTGATGCTCTCAATGTCATTGTAGAGAAAGCAAGTGAAATGGATGCTTTGGTTACGGATGTGGCAACCGCTTCTATGGAACAATCCGAGGGTATTACTCAGCTTAACAGTGCTGTAGTGAATATTGATAAGGTGACCCAGGAAAATACATCCAATGCAGAGCAAAGTGCATCTGCTGCCGAAGAGTTGCACAGTCACTCCTTGGCTATGCGCGATGCTGTTGAATCGCTTTTGGCGCTTGTCGGTGGTTCTTCCGAAAAATCTTCTGGTGGTTCTGTCAGAAGCAGTGCTGAAGTACATTCAACTACTCATCACGAATCATCTAAAAGCGATAGCAAGGACATGCATTTTCTGTCCTGAAACAAATAACAGTAGAAACCTTTATGAAAATCAACGGTTACTTCGGTGCCGTTGATTTTTCGTGATTGCCACACCGAAACAAACGGTTCATATAAAACTTAAACACCATTTTCTGATCAAGCGGGCGTAGTATAACGGCTATTATGCGAGCTTCCCAAGCTTACTATTACGTTTCATTATTTTTCACAGGCAAAAACTGAAACATTTGTAAGGCGTTGTAAATAAAGCGGAAACAGTAAACGACTGTAACAAGAAGAAATAAACGGTTAAAAAAGGTTGTAACTGGTTATAATTAAGTTATAACAGTTACCATCTTGTTTGCCGTTCTGTGGCACACTTTGGACACAGGAATAAACTGTTTATAGTTCGTATGATAAAAGCAAATATACGTTTTGATAACACTCACAAAAAATGGCTTGTTGATTTTAGGTTGCCGAAGGGGGCAGAAGGAAAACAAAATCCAAGAATTAGGCGGTGGAGGGATACCGAAGAGGAAGCAAAATCCGAAGCTCGTTCCTTAGAAGAAAGGTATTTAGATTACGGCAGGTCTGGGGCTTCGATTGATCCTAAAAAGTGGCAAAGATTTCAAGTGTTGGAAGCTAGGCTGCGCGGTATTGGAAGTCTTGAGGATGCGGTTAATTTCTACTTGAATTCCGTTGGCGGTAACAACGCAAGGATATCCGTCAAAGAAGCGTGGAAGCTCTTTATCTCAGACAAAGAAAAACAGGGCATTAGTAATGGCTGGAAAACCGCCTTAACAGGCTTTTCTCGTAGAATGGAGCCATTAGGGAATGAGAGCGTTTGTGATATTACTACTCAAAGGCTGGCTCGATTGATAGATTCATATAGTAAAAATCCAGAAAGTAGAAGAAATCTACTAAGAGGGATCAGCAATTATTTAGGTTGGTGTAAAAAACAAGGATGGGTTCAGCAAAATGTTGCTGAGTCCATCCCCAAGCCAAGGGTTATTAGAGACACACCTGGAACCTTTACAGTCAAACAGGTTGAAATGATTCTTAGGAAAATGGAACAAGAAGCTCCTTATCTTATCCCGTGGAATGCGATTCGTTTTTTTGCTGGTGTGAGGTCAGCCTCGGCCGGGTGTATCAGGCTTGATGATATTCATCTTGAAAATAAGGCTATTACTATCCGTCCAGAAACGAACAAGACCAGGGGGAGAAGAGATTACCTTGAGAACTGCGGGGAAAATCTTTGGGCTTGGCTTAATGCTTATTTGCCGGCTCTCAATTTTAAAAGAATTGGAGATTCAAATCGAATATGGTCAAATTACTTTGTTAATGAAACGGGAACTCTCATTCGTGATCTTGGGATAGATGCCCCAAAAAATGCCCATAGGCACACCTTTGCAACGATGCATTTGGCTTTGCATAATGACCCAGGGAGAACCGCCATTCAAATGGGGCATAAGGATAGCCCTAGAGTCCTATGGACGCACTATCGAGGATTAGCGACATCAGAAGAGGCAGCTGCCTACTTCCAAATATTACCGGAGTAATCTTATTTATTAAACTTCAGTTCTGGAATAATGAAGTTTCCACCTGTAGCAAGGTCTCTCCTTATACAGCCAACAACGTATTCAGACCATCGGAGGCCAAGACCGTCAGCCCTCTTTGTTGCTAACTGATATACTTGAGGGTCTATGGAAAGGCTTTTTGCAAAGCGTTTGTTTTCCCCTGAATACATTATTCCTGTGTTGGGGATAGAAAAGTCTCCACCTGCAGCGATATCTTTCTTTATGCATCCGATGACATATTCAGACCATCGAATACCCAAGCTTTTAGCTCTCTCCATTGCGGGTTCATAAAACTGAGAATAAATGGAGATTCCTTTGCAGATATATGTGCGGTTGTATTTTTTCTTCATGGGTTACATGTTTACTTTGTTTTAACTAATTGCAAGCAATTTTAACTAATTACAACCCGTTGAGAGCGTGCATCTTTTGAGTAAGGTGAAAACAAGATATTAATATAGAGAGGTTTGTGTTTTTCCCTCTTGTGAAAAAAAATACTCAGTATTTAAAAAAAGTAATTGATTAACTGGGTGAAAGCACTTACAACCAATTATAACCAGTTATAACGGGTTATAACCTATCACAACGGAAAGGTCACAAATGTTTTTAGGACATCTAAAATACGGTGAGATTACACAATTGAAAATCGGAGAGCACAGAGATTACCCGCGAAAGGAATACTCACGCTTAAATACTCAGATCAGAAGACTACAAGACAAGGCAAAGATGCGTTTCTCGCTTCGTTCAATGCCAAATAAAAGAACAGTTCGAGTGTTCCGGATAAAGTAAGATGAATGAGGAAGAACAAAATCCTAGTTCACTGAGCTTAGATACCGCCAAAACTCCGCTCATTTATAAAAAGATGGGCGATGCAATGCGAGAAATTCAAGCGTCTGGAAAAAATGGCTGGAATGATATTCATAAATACAACTTTCGTGGCATAGACGATCTGTACAATGCGTGCCATGATGCTCTTGCTAACAATGGTATTTTTACGACTCAAAAGGTATTAGATCACAAAGTTACCAAAAGAGAGAATCGCAATAGTAAGACGATATACCACCACCAAATAACGCTAGAGGTTAGGTTTTGGGCGGAAGATGGTTCTTGCATTACCAATGAGATATTATCCGAAGCCGAAGACTATACGGATAAAGGACTATTTAAAGCTTACTCTGGTGGCATGAAATACACCTTTATTCAGGTCTTTCTTGTTCCTACTGGGGATATTCTCGATCCAGATGCTTCTGATCCAGAGCTACCAAAGCAAGACGTGAAATCAAAAGCCACCCCGTTAAGAGGGGAGCGGTATCGTGGTTCAAGTAAAGCTAACGACAATAAAGCCTCTACTGAGAATCGAAATACTGAGGTCAAGTTACCAGACGTTTCAAACGTATCTCCAACAACTGTAATCTGCCATGTGGGTAAATATAAAGATACCCCAATGTCTGAGGTTCCGATGAATTACCTGTGGTATTTATCAAGTAATTGGAAGGGAAAAGGAACTGAGGCGGATGCTTTGGTAAAAGCGTTATCGATTAAACTTTACCGTGAGGGGGAAAGTAGAAGAAACACACAATGTGACGATGGGAAAACAGAATCACAGTCAACTGTGTTTGATAATAAAAACAATGAGAATGACGATATCCCATTTTAAAGAGAACGTCATTTGTAAGTAATAACAAACTATTAAATATATAATGGAATATAAAACCAAATCACACCCTTACGATGGCATCGGTATTTACGATATTGAAACTGGCCAAGGTGATCCCAAACAAATCATTGAGCTTTCTAAACCATTTAAAGAGTTTCAGCCTCTACCGGAGTTTGACTCTCTAGGGACTAACACACGTATCAAGATTCCAGGTGATTTTGATCCAGGGCAGGTAAACACAAGAATCAAATTGTTGGGTGAATTCGACCCTCAGCAGGTCAATATTGGCAACTTAACTGACGAAGCTAAAATTAACGCCAAAATTTCAGCTGCGAGAGAGAAGCACAATAAAGATGCTGCAGAAGCCCTTGCTCGTCATAATGCCAAGATTCAGGAAGCCAGAGAGAAGCACGAAAAAGACAAAGCGGATGCAATCTCGAAGCATAATGCCAAGATTCAGGAGGCTAGAAAGAAATACGAAGAGAAGGCTGTTATTGAGGCCGATAAATACGAAGATGAAAAGCTGAAATATTACGAAGGGCTTTTCACTAAATCGCCATTAAATCCTATGTTTGGCCCTGTTCTGTGTATTGGTATTTTAGAGGACAACGGCGATCAGTTTGTTTTTGGTGCTAACGATGAACCGGAAGAGGAAATCATCGGTTCTTTTTGGGAGTGGGTTGACTCTCAATTTCACGGAGGGAAGCATATTGCCGGCTGGAATACTCACCAGTTCGATCTTCCTTTCCTTATTCGTCGATCGTTTATGTGCGGGGTTCAACCATCCCCCGGCATTATGGATAGTTCAAGGCGTTTCTTTAATACTTGGAGCATTGATTTAATGAAGTTTTGGACATGCGGCCTTTACGGTGAGTATGCAAAACTCGACATGGTAGCTCGTGCTTTAGGGTTTAAGGGAAAAGAAAAAGAAGAAGTTACCGGAGAGAACTTTCATCATTACTGGGGGCGTGGTGGCGACGATCGAGACAAGGCTCTTTCTTATTTAGCTGGTGATCTTGTTGCGACTCGCCAACTCGCAGAGCGGTTCCTCTTTCTTCCTAACGAACTGTTTTAGTAATTGAGACATATAAAGCCTTTGGCGGTTGAATACCGCCTTGGGCAATTATCAGGAGAAAATAAATGATTAAACCACAGCCAATTCAGCCGGGAGATAACCACAAGGGCGCAATCTATACCGTTTTTGGGGATGGGTATGCATCTTACTTTAATTTTCGCGTAGGGGAAACTTGGAGCGAACAATCAATCAACGATGAAGACGAGCTTTATATTGACTTCAAAACGAAAAAAGAAGGGGAGGGATTCAAGATTTGGTGTGAACAAAATCGAGTCAATTTGAGAGATCAAATCATTAATGAGCTTAACACTGTTGGAGTAAAAAAATGACAAAAGAAAAGTGGGTTAAACAAAATAATATAACTGTTGGAACGAATGATTTTGAGTGTAATGAATGTGCCCTTTCTGCCTTTTCTACAAATCAAGATGGCGAATATATCGGCTCTGTTGGTTTTGGTGATACAGAGAGGGAGGCTTTGCAGGATTACGGGAAAAGCAATGGGCTAAAATTTCCATTCCCAAGCAAAGATGGCTGGAATGTATTGCCCCGCCAATATCCAGAGGAAGCCGCTTGGGTTAATGAGGGTTATGTGATCTTCAAACATGAAAAGCATTACTATTTGGTTAAAAAAGATCAATTCCTTGAGCATTGTGATGCCTATGAAAAACTATCTTGGGATGATAGAAACAGCGCAAAGCCAGGAAAGTCACATTATCTGATCTGTATGCCAACTCTTGCCGGCGCACAGGCCGCCTCTCGCGTCCATTTCGACGGCAAACAGCTTTCTCTTCAAAACATCGTGGAGGAAATGGAGCGATGATTCCACATGAAGAACACCTCGCGTGTATGGCTTATACCGTTTATTGTCAAGCAGTGGGAGGGGTTGCGTTTAATGGAGACAAACTACCCTCCTGGGAAGAGTTCAAGCGCGATCCAAAAAAGCAAAAACAAGTGGCAGCATGGATTGCCGTTGGCTCAATGATCCATCTTGTGGAAGAAGGGCTGGAAATATGATCGTTAGAGTACGTCAGATTTCCCCTGTGAGGCTTTTTAAAACAAAAAGCAATCAAGTGTGTGCTCCCACAGATAAAGAGGCCATAAGAAGCCACATAAAGGCTAATTTGCTTGGTTTGAAGGACGACAACAAGAACCGTCTTGATTCTGTTATTAGCGGAAAGTGTGAAAATTGGTTTTGGATGCTAACGCGTAAACGTCTTTGTAATCCAAACGCCATTGATACCATTGTCGATCAACTTATCGAGGGGCTTTAATTGCCTCTATTACCACTAACACAAGATACCTATGCCCCAAGATAGAGGATGGATCAAGCTGCATCGTTGCATATACCAGCACCCTAGAAGCAATAATCCGGAATGGTTGGCTGTATGGGTATGGTTGCTAACTCATGCCTCCCATAAGCCTACAGGAGCTATTTTCAAAGGTAGAAGAATTACTCTTATGCCTGGTCAAATGGTTACTGGGCGTAACTCAATATCACTGCAAACGGGAGTTAAACCTTCAACCGTTTATCGTATCCTGAAACAGCTAATTGGTGAACAGCAAATCGAACAACAAAGCAGTTCTACAAGTAGCTTAATATCAGTTGTTAATTGGGATTATTACCAATCAGGCGAACAACAGTCCGAACAACGGGCGAACAACGAAATTGCCTTGAAGGTGCAAAAAGGTGAACAACAAATGGACAACAAAAGCGATTTATTAACAAGAACTTGCGACGCTTCTGGCTCTTTAATCGAACAACAAGAGAACAGCGAGCGAACAGCAAACGAACACATACAAGAAGTAAAGAATGTAAGAAATAGTAATAGTATAGGGGAAAATGAATATCCAGAGCTTTTACAACGTATTCTTTGCATCTTCCGAAAGAAGAAAGGAACAAAAACACAGCGCAAACTCGATAAAGGGGAGGCCACCGCCTGGAAGGGGATAAAAAACCATGTAACAGATGAAGAGGTAACTTTGATCGAACGTTTCTATGCTGAGACAAAGTCGAAGCAATACGACCAGACATGGAACCGTAAAGGCACACCTGCTCAATTAATGAACCAATGGCATCAGCAAGTTGACCTTGCTGGAAGCTATTACGAAAAACACTCACCTGTTCAAATCTCTAAATCGGAAGGATGCGGCGATGAATGGTAAATGTAAGAGATGCGGGAAGCCTGTTGAGTTGATTGATGGATGGATCGCCTCAACGTATTGCGAAAGTTGCATTAAGATAATGCGTGCCGAAGAGGAAGAGAGGGAGAAATCCAGGATCGCGACTGAATGCTTGGCTCGGTACCGTAAAATCTGCCCGTCAGCGTTTCGGGAAACAGAACAAACTCTTATCCCGGATCAGAATGCGCTTAATAAGGTTTTGAAATGGGAATTCGGAGCAAGGGGATTGCTAATCTTTGGTGATACTGGATTAGGTAAAACACGCTCTGTGTGGCTCCTTATCCGTCGTTTGATGTCTGGTGGCCTAGATGTCGAGGCAATGACGGCAAGCCGTTTCTCAAGGGAAATTTCAACGTCCTGGGACGTGTCAGGAGGGTTTGCCCGCTTGATTAATAGATTGGTCGATGTCCCTCTCTTGTTCATTGATGACTTAGGCAAAGAGGCAATGACGACAAGGGTAGAGGCTGAACTTTTTGCGGTAGTAAACGAACGCACTGCAGGGGGGCTTCCGATTATCATCACGACAAACTACGGATCAAAGTCCTTGATCGGTAATTTTTCCAGTTCTGAGACGGCAATGCCGCTTATTCGTCGGCTAAAAGAGTTCACAACTGGGATTCACTTTAAAAACAAAGGTTAGCATGAGAATTTTACTAATTATCCCCATGGCTGTAATTGAGCTTATTTTGCTGCTTGTGGGATTTGTCCTGGCACTGATTAACACAGAAATAGCTGAACGATGGGCTTCCTTTTGGGTAAAGCACCTTCCCGATATTGATTGGTATTTCCACAAAAACAAAACAACCCCGAAACTTTAATTGAATTATGGCAAAAGTAGATCAAGAACTTGTAAAAATGATTCTCCAACGTAACGAGTTGGACGTTAGAACAGTCTCCCAAATTATGGAAGACATAGAGAACGAATCAAAGGCCATGCTGGAAGATAATCCTAAGCCACCACCAGTCAAAAAACAGTTCGTTTTCATTATTTCCGATCCAAACGGCGAGTTGCCAGACAAAGACTTTACGGGATGGGTTTTGCAGTTACCGGAGGAAGATAGTCCCTATGCCGCTGAGGAACGTTTACAACGCAGTGCATATGAATTCAATGTAACTCCGAAAGGCCGTAAGCTTCCTGTGAAGTCCATTGCCGAAGTTTGCGAAGTTGTTCCTGCCAGAATCCTAAAAGAGCAAAACATATGGGTTAAAACTAAGGAACCTGTATATGTGCTAAAAACCAAAAACCAGATCCCAACGGATGGGAACTTGTCAGGACTGCAGAACGAAGATACGGGAGATATTTTCTAATGAGTAGAACCTCTTTAACGGAAGACGATCTCAAAGCTAAGGGCTTTGTTAAAACAGCCGGGGGGTGGACAAAGAAGCCTTCTCTGGTTGCTAAAAAGGCCGTAAAAGTGAATGCTAGGGTATCAACAAGGCAACGTCACGAGTCTGGAAAGATGAATAAGCTTGAAGCTGAGTATGCAAAGCATCTTGAGCTTCGTTTAATGTCGGGTGATATTGCTAGATGGGACTTTGAGCCATTGAAACTCCGGTTGGCAAACAGAACATTTTACGAGCCCGATTTCCGCGTGATACTTCTCGATGGTACCGAAGAGCTCCACGAGGTAAAAGGATATTGGGAGGACGATGCCCGTGTAAAAATCAAAGTAGCGGCGGAAATGCACCCTTATAGCTTTGTTGCGATCCAAAAAGTAAAAGGCGAATGGGTTTATGAGCTGTTTTCCAGGTAACAAGGATTTATACCTTTTTACGAATATGAGAAATAAAAGTTGACTGTGGTTATAATTGGTTATAATTAGTTAAAAATAGTTAATACTATGAACGAGAAAAATCTAACAGTTGGCATGAAGGTTTCCTTTATAGAGTCAATGGCTCCATGGGGCATTGAGGTTTTAGAAGGTCATATCCTCCACGTTAATGAACTTATAGGTCTTGTGGTTATTGAAACCAGGTATGGAGTTCGTAAGAATCTTCATTGCATTGATGTTTTTTCCGATAAAGTCAGTGCCCTAAGAACCGTTTGCCAGCGTGTTAAACAGATATGTGAACGTATTGAGCAAGAGCTATACAAGGAGGTCGCAGTATGAGTGCTTTGTTTGTGGAAAAGAGGTTTTTGATGATGTTCTTCGAATTATCAAAAAACGAAAATGAATACAGCGATAAGAGAACACAAATGGAATACAAGGAAGGCCAATCATGGGGAACAATCTAGCAATACACTTAAACAAGGAAGAGGCATTATCTATCGAACAATTCTCTTACCTTTGCGGATTAAGTGTCGAGGAAGTCTTTACACTTGGTAAATGTGAGGCGTTAGGGGCTCAACCAATTATGATTTTTGATGATGATCGATGTTTCCCGGTTCGTGCCCATGATGGAGAAGGTGGTTTTACTTACTACAAAGCCCGTAAACCGGTCTCTCGTGCGGTTGGTGAAATAGTTTGGGTAAACTATCGTATCAGACCAATAAAACGAATTGTCGCGGAAGAGATCGTCGCTCCGTTGAAACACAAGGTCGTTTTCGATTGTTTGGAGATAATCAATCCGGCTGCTGAGGTATGATGTTAGGTCTTTCGGCCGTAATATTGAAAAGGAAAAAAATGGAATCAGGATTAGACAAACTTTGTAAAGAATGGAGAGGATATACCATTACATGGGAACAGCGGTCTCTAAAATGGGTTGGTGATGTAATCTTTTATGGTTGCATAGAAAAGAACTATGAGGCCGGAACGGTAGATATAACACCTAAAGATGACGGTCTATGGACTATGAGGCATTTAGATTTGAAGGGTGAAGAAATCAAAAGGTTCCATGGTAAGTTGCTTGAGTGTTTTATCTCTGCAAGGGAATCCTTAACCGAGGCCGCTGAGGCATGATGAACCCGTTCAGGATGACTCGTGAGTTTTTCTTCGATCTTCACCCCATGGAGATTTCACGCGAATACTCTTTTGCTATTTCCCAAGAACAAGCTCGTGGATCACGAGAGCAAATAAAAGTAATCGGGCGGCCGGAAGTGTGCCGCCCGGTTCTTTGTATGAATAGATACTCTTACACATGGCATTATTCCCGCGTGGCCGAACCAGGGTTTGATCCTGACTTTCTCGGCATTTATGATTGCCTTGTCCGAGTTGATGGTCGAGAGACCCTTGCTCGTAAAAACGAAAAAATCATCGAGGTTGTTCTCAATGATCTTTCAAGTGTTTCAGTTCTGCTCCCTTTTTGGGATGCTCGTTGATTGTCGCGAAGCCCAGGCATTTAGCCGAAGTGCGTACTCGCATGACGGCGTTTTCTTGCTAGTTAGCCATTCAGACAACCGCGAAGGAGGGCAACCTAATTCACGACACAAGGCTGCCCGTGTGCCTCGCTCTGTTGTTAGGTCAATGATTGTCTGCCGAAGTTGCGGCCACAATTCAGAATTGTATTTGTCCATCTTCGTTTTTTGGCAACCTTTATTCGTTATTAACTAAAACAGGGTTCCCGTCGGCATCAGTCTTTATATGGAATTCAATATGCATCGGTGGCGGTGGCTTTGTCTCGTATGTGTCTATGTAGATTTTTCCAGAGTTCAAAGCGGCTTCTCTGGCGTTTAATTCATCGTTCGGAATACAACAATTTACTTTGTTTTCGATGTCTTGTTCGCCTACAAGTTCACCTCTAGCTATTCTAGCTCTCATGCCTTCATTTATAGACTTGGCAATGTCAGATATGTGTTTCGCGAGATTCTGTAATCTAACTCTTTCAATTTCTTTGTCGTTGACGTGGAAATCTGAAAAATATGCAACATCTTGAAACGTTTCATATAGGATGCTTTTAAGCTTTTGTGAGGGGTTTATTCTAAGCATACGAAGGCAAGCTTTTGTATTGGAGCTCATAAACCGAGTCGTATGCCTTACCCCTGGTCTTCTGAATCCTCTGCTATATCGTGAGGAATGACGTTCCGTTGATAAAATGAAAATCTCTTCGACAACGGTTCTCATTTTTAAGGCTGCGTTAAGCTGTTGGGTTTTCGATGAATCCGAATCAAAGTAAACTCGGCGGTTCATAGCGTATTCAGAGAGCCAGGTAAAAGCTAAGTTTCTCCGGGTGACCCTATTAATCTTTGCGATGCATGAATTAGCCTCCGCTTGTTGGCCGTTATTTCTGCGGGTAATTCTCGCATATTCTTCAAGTAGAGAGATGATCCTTTGTCTATTCATTTATGTATTAGTCTAAAACTGTTGAATGAAACCGCCCTGAGTGCCCTAAAGATACCAACAGGGCGGCTTCGACTATGAAGAAATTGTCTATTATACCGCTGCTCTTCGCTTGTTATCCACCTTTACGACGAGGTTTTCGTATTCATATGGGAGATAATGAATTTCAAACGAGGAACCTTCTGGCATGATCTTGGCAACGTTTTCGCTTAACATGGCGAACATAGCTTTAAGCTCGGATATAGTTGCTTTTTGAACAGCTTTTTTCCTGCTTTTGATAACCCCGGCTATGATTGTCGCTCGTTTCTCTTCGCAATTCATTTTGGAAAAACCTTCATCTGGGGTTAACCCGGATGCCCATCCGAAATAGTCGAGTGTAGATTCGTCACAAGTCCTAATGTCGATTAGCGAGCCTGTTCCTATGAAGTAGCTATCCCCGCAACTATCAATATCGAACATATAAGCACCAGGATAAGCAGGAAAGAACCCGTGTTCTGCCAGCTTCTTGGAAAGCTCTTTATCGTTGATTATATCGCATACTAATAGTGCTTTCATAGGTCGTCCTTTAGAATCTTTTCAGCGAGTTCTATTGCCTTAACAGCGGTTGTTTCATTGCCCTTAAATCCGTCCTGCTTTTCGCTTATAACCTCAAATAGCCTTGATTGATAGTTAAATAGGATTTCGATACCGTAATGAGGGATGCCGTCTAAGTAGACCCAAGCACGGACTCTCGTATCGGTTTCTGCTTTCGTGGCTTCTTGTAACAAGATGACAGCTTCTTCTCTTGTTCCGTTATGGTCGTTGATTGTTGTAACAACCTCACCACGCTTTCCAAGTAATACATTGTTAGTTAAGTATGAATATACGAGCATCACAACTATCAACCTTTCTGTTTTGTTGATAGTTGTGTATCTTACTCCAAGGCGAAACGTGTTCAAGGAAAAGTTCCTTAGAGGCTCATAGTAATATTGATTGTTGTAATTTCATAACTAAATCATCATATAATGATATGATTATGAATGGCAGTTATGTTTCATCACTATTGAGGGCTGGAAAAGAAAGGTGGGGAACTTGGATTAATGGAGCGTGTGTCCCTGATTTTGAAAGTAGGTTCTTCCAGAGGGGGGGGTATATTCGCGGGTGGCACGCTGTTGCGCTGTTTGTGTATGAAACTTGTTTGAAAAGTTAGGTTATGGGGTTATCTCACGGTCAAATAGCTCTCAAACTTGGTATTTCTCAACCTGCTGTGTCCAAACTTGTAAAGCAGGGAATGCCCGTGGGTTCTATGAAAGCGGCGATTGAGTGGCGCATGAAAAATTGTCGCAGGTATAAACCAAAACCGCCCGAAGAGAAGCTTGCAAAAAGGTATGGTCTCATAACCTCGGAGCCAGAACCGGAGCCGACGAAAGCTCCAGAATTAAATATCGAAATGCCAGCAATGGACATTCTTGACGATATGGAATCGATCGAGAGCGATTTTGATGGCGTGATGGTCGAACAATCAAAGGCCGTAATACTTTTAGCATTCAACGCTTTCAAAGCGGCTGCACATTCTGGACATGCGACGAATATCGCGAACGCTCTCAAGAATTGGTCGGAAGCAGGGAAAACCGCGGCGGGTATTCGTGAAAGGTTTCTCGAAATACAAAAGCAAGAGCGAACGCTTGTTGATGTCGACGAGGTGCTTTCTGTAGTTGGTGAAGAGGTGGTCGAGTGGAAACGCTTATTCACCACTTTAGGCGATCGATTGTCCGGGCGTGTCTCTCCTGAAGTTGCCGAGCTTATAAACGAAGAAATCGACACGGTATTTAAAAACATGGGTCGCGCTGAGAACCGCGCAAAAAGTTGTTATGAAAAGCCAATATAAAGGGGTTTTAAAAGAGCGGTTATCATCTTATAGAATCTATGAGCCCCGGCTTCTTCCTTCGGAGTGGGTTTCAAAGAATATCGTATTGCCGTCAGGGTATGAGGCAAAACCAGGTTATATTGATTTTAACTATGCCCCATATTTGAGAGAGGTTCTTGATTGCTTCGAGAATCCAGCGGTAAGAGATGTTATCTTTTGCGCTCCAACACGCTTCGGTAAAACGCTCCTTTTACGTTTGTGGTTTGCATGTGCCCTTGCGAAATCTCCGCGATCATTACTTCTTTTTGATAGCACAATCGACAAAGGTCGCTCGTTGATCCGGAAGGAAATCAAGCCGCTGATTCAATACAATCAAGTGTTAAGGAATCTTATTCCGACGAACAGGCATCACTTTTCGGATTCTCATATGCTTTTCCCTGCGGCTTCTGTTGATGTGTTCGGAGCCAATTCGGCCGCCGGTGCTGCTGGTGACACTTGTAAAATGATCTTAGGAAATGAGGTCGATAAGTGGCGGGGTGAAACTGATAAAGAGGCTTCGATGATTGAGCTTGTTCGGCACAGAACAGAGTCAGCCGAAGGCGAGAGAAAACACTTCTTTTCGTCAACTCCAACAACGGAAGATGGAAATATTTGGTCAGAGTATATGGCCGGCGATCAAAGAAAGTTTTTCGTTAGGTGTCCACATTGCGGGCACATGCAGCCTTTAACATGGAATCAAGTTCGTTGGTCTCCTGATGCCCAGGTCGAGGCTGGCGAATGGGATCTCGACGCAGTTCGAGAAACGGCTCGATATGCTTGTTCAAGTTGTGGAGAGTTGTGGGATGATGATGCACGATTGACGGCCATCCGAGATCCGCGTTCGGATTGGATGCCAACCGCAAAGCCTCGGATTAAGACTACCCGGAGTTATCAGATAAACGGCCTTTATGGTGCTTTACAGAGTTCTCAAATTGGAGAGCTTGCCGTCGATTTCTTGCAAGCCCGCAGGTCACAATGGTTTTCAAGTCGTCGCGATTTCTGGAATTCGCGAATGGGAGAAGTATTCCGGGACGATGCCAAAACAATTACAGTTGATCGATTTAAGGGGCTTCTTGATGATTATTCTCGCGGGTCTCTTCCGAAGGGCTTTAAGCCTGATCTGATTATCGTAGCAACAGATGTTCAAAGTTATGGATTACCTTTTGTTGTCTTCGGTTTCAAATACTCTGGAGAGGTTAAAACGATAGATCACGGCGTTGCTCCTGGCTTTGAGGATTTGGAGCGAATACAACGCAATTATACACCGCTTGCCGGCTGTTCTTTTGTAGTTATCGACATAGGTTACGAACAGCGATCGCCAGAGGTTTTTGACGCTATACATCGCCGTGTAAATCTTGGCTGGATGGGCATTGATGGCTTTGAGCAAATGAAAGACTCTCTAACCCGATTACGAAATCGCGATCCATTTCTCGGAACGAAAAACCAGGGGCAATTTATGATTCAAGTACTGCAGGTTTCGACATATGAGTTCAAATCTGAGTGGGAAGAGCGTTTCTTGAAAAATATTGATTTATGGCGCACTTACAGCGTCCCGGATGATCCAGAACATGCGAATGACAGAAAGGAACAGTCCGAATATTTTGAGCAGCTAATCGACGAGAGGAGAGTTCCTCGAAAGGTTCGGAGAATAGGCAAACCTAAATGGGAATGGAAAAGTCGAAACGGAAAAAATCACTTCTTTGACTGCCATGTTTACGCATTAGCTTTCTTCTATCACTTTATGAAGTCGAGGTCTTTCGAGCGTGGTCAATCTCGGAAAAAAGCAGGGCGAAAAACAAGGAAAATCGACAAATCATAATATCATTATATGATTATATGATTTTATACTTTACAATAATGTGATTATGCTGTTCACAAAAAAGTATGCCTACGCCGAACGGGGGAGAAACTATTAAGGAACGGCGCGAACGTTTGAATATAGAACTCGCGCGAGTTCGGGCGACAATCGCTCGTGTTGAGAACAATGGGTCGTCGTTTTCAATGGGTGGTAAGACGGTAACTCAAGCCGCTTATGAGAGTGCTTTGCGACGTGAAAAAAGCCTACAATCTGAACTTGCAAACCTAGCTCGCCGACTTGGTGGCGGCGCGCCTGAAAGCGTCGGCCAAACTGTCACAAAAATACAAAATTAGCAATGTCACGAACTATTAAATTGGGGGTGACTCCTTACGCTGGTTACTACGATGCCGCGAGTTTTACTCGCGAACGAGATTATGGTCGGCCTTCTGCCTTAGTTCACGAAGATGCTATCTTTAACGGGGCTGTTCGGTATATTACTATCGGCCGCATTCGGCGCGAAATTAGAAACAATCCTTATTTGTCCGGCCTTGTCCGAAAGTTCTCGGAAGCTCTTGGAAGCTCAACATTGAGATCCAGGACACCCGATCTTGAATACAACCAGGAAAAGGAAAAATTCTGGTCTCGATGGGCTAGAACCGTGACGATGGCCGGGGACTCTCTTCGATCACTAGAGGAAATTGTATGGTCGGAACTGGTTGTCGCTGGTGAGGTATTCATCATTTTAAATCGTTCTGGTTTGGTTCAAGTCATTCCTTCGGAGTTGTGTGGCTCTTCGCTTGGTTACTTTGAAAACTCAGATAATGGAAACCGTGAGATCAACGGGATTATTTACAATCGTTCAGGTCGGCCGCTTTATTATCGATTTGGAAAAACAAACGGAGTCGGTGGAATCGATTACTCGTTAGGAAATAGCTCCCTGGTTCCTGCTCAGTTTGTCCGGCACTTATACCGAAAAGATCGTATTCTAATGGGGCGCGGGCTTCCTTGGTTGCTTCCTTCAATTAGCACTGCACGCGATCTTTACGAAATTACCCGCGCTAAATCGAAGCAGATCAAGGACGTTGTTTCCATGTTTGGTTATATTTCTAAACAGCAAGATTCTGCCGGTTTAAGTGGGATCGGTAGCCCTATGGGATACACGTCAGAAGATTCTTACAGCGAGACAGAAGAGAGGATCGAGACGGAAGATTCCCCGGCTGATAAAGAAGACAACACGAAGGCAACTTCGATCAAGATGGAACCGGGAACTTTTATCGAGTTGGAACCTGGGGAAAAGATCGAGCAATTAAACAACTCATATCAAGCCGGAGATTACAAAGAGCTTATTATGCTCATGCTCCACGCTATTTCTACCCCTATTGGGTTGCCGGTCGAATTATGGTTTTCTGGCCTTGGTGATGTCAATTACTCCGGTTTTAAGGGGCTTGGAACGCAGTGGAAGAGTGCGAGAGAACGGTATCTTGAATTGATCCGAGAAGGGCTTCTTGAACCGTTGCATGATTGGCGGATTGCTAAGGCTCAAAACGAGCTTGATTTGAGTGTTCCAAAGACTGGAACAGATGTTCAAATCGATTGGAGGTGGCGGCGTGCTGCTGTTCTCGATGACGAGAAACAGGCTAAAAGCTCAAAAACCCGCCTCGAATCCGGGGAATCATGCCTTGCTGATATTTGGGAAGAAAACGGCGAATACGCCGAAGACGTTATCGAGCGTCGCCGTTCGCTTTATGTGAAAATGTTCCGGGCTTCAAATCCATCATCGGAATTAAAGGACGATGAAATCGAGGTACCAATGAGCTTTTTACTATTTAACAAACTCGAAAAACAGGCCACGCCGGCCGAGAAAGGGGAAGGCAAAGAGGATGCCGCAAACGACGAAAACAACGACACAAGACCAGCAACCGGAGAATCAGAATAAGGCTTTTTCTTTTTCGATGCGTTCAAAACAACTTCGGGTTGATCGCGAAGAAATGAAGCTCTTTGACGTTGCTCTCATGGAGGCCGGTCGGGAGGCTACAGGCCACGGAATTTTTATTGATGAAAGGACAATTGAAACCGCGCTTTCTGCTATTAACGAGAGTGGCGGAATTGTTCGCTCATATTATACCCATGATCACCGGGGCGGGTGGCTTGGATGGGAATCTTTTTTTGAGGATAGCCGTTCCGAGATGGCTATTCCCGGCTTTTTTTCCGGCTGCAGAATTGAGAACAACAAGCTTATTGCTGGCGAGTTTCAGTTTTATGAATCATTTGCGACCGAAAATCCAGGAATCGTTTCCCAACTTATGGAAATGGCCGAGAAAACACCAACGATCATAAACCAATCTTTGGAGATTTTAGGCTATGCTGTTTTTATTGATGAAGACGGCAACGAATACCAAAGCCGCCCGGAAGGTGTAGAACTGAAATATGAACTTCCGGTTCTCCGAATTGCTGACGTTTACGCATCGGCTTTTGTGACAGCCGGGGCGGCAACTTCAAGCCTTTTTGCTTTTGGTCGAAATCGGCCGAAGAAATCCGAGATTAACGCTTTAATTGCCGAACTGGCTCCACTTGTTGAGAAGTTCAAGGCTTTAAATACCGGCTCCGATCGCGGCAGCCAACAACCAACAAACACAAAAACAGATATGACAATATCAGAACTATTCGCCGCCGTTAAAAGCGGAATCACTGATTTAGGTCGGCAAGCCCGCGCATTTTCTCTTATCGCGGAAACCGAGCCGGCTAAAATTGAAACATTGACGGTTGAGTCAATCGAGGCGCAGCTCTCTGCAAAGGATAATGAAACGGCCGCAAAACGTGCCGAAACATTGGCCGCAGAAAACAATACTCTTGCTGCTCAACTTGAAGCAGAGAAGGCAGCCCGTGCCGATCTCGAAACCCGCTTTAACAAATTCAAAACAAGCGGACACGATGAACAGCTTGATACCGGAACCGCCAAGGATGTTGCCGGGCGTTATACTGGTCTAACTGCTCAGATTATAGCAGAGAAACAAGCTACTTTCGGCGCTAATTTCGCAATGACTTCCATCGCCGATTTGTGGGTTCCTGAAATCACCATTCAAGGACTTGCCGAACGTGTTCTCAAGCAAAGCAACCTTCTGACAACTGACGTTGTTGTTCGTTCTGATATTTTCCAACAGATCGCCGAAGGAGCCGGAACCGAATCGCTTATTCCGTTTTTCCGTGAACCTGATTTTGAGGATGAAGTTCAGAAGGAGGGAACGGAACCGACTATTAATGCTCTTGACTCTGGCCGTCAGAAATGCCCGATCCTGAATCGTGTTGGTGCGATTGGTGGAACTGCGCTTGCCGCCGTTGTCTCTGGTAGCGATCCAATGGGATATGCTCTTTTGAACCTTGCGGGAGTTCGTTTACGTCAGCGTGAAAGAACGTTGAAGTCGATTCTCGATGGTTTGTTTGGCGGTGCTTTTTCAGATATTAAGTACCCCGGTGCGGTTGAAGCTGAGGCCGATGTTACCGCCGACAATCTTATTGACGCACCTATGATTAATGCGGCCGAAGAACTATTCGGAGAAGGTCTCGAACAGTTGGAAGGTGGGGTCTTCTGGTGTCACCCTCATATTCTGACAAAGTTGAAGGATCAAGACTTGATCGAAACGGTGAAACCTTCTGAAAGCAATCCGATCACGCTGCACTATTACGGCGGAATGAGGGTCTTTACAAATAAGAGTCTCGTTCGTGGCGGAACAACAAGCGGGAAGGTTTATCAAACTTATTTGTTACAACCTCGTACTATCGCAACAGGAGATAAGCCTCAAGTCGGATATGCTGGCGGCCAAGCTGAATCCGTGGCCTCTCTCACTTTTTGGGATGATCCAAAAACAAACGACTCTAAGATTTACGATCGCACTCGTTTCGTATTGCAACCAGCCGGCGCACGCTGGAAGGGTGATCCAGCCGGGCAATCTGCAACAAACGAAGAGCTTGCAACCGCTGGTAACTGGGAACTCGCATTTTCCGAAGCCGCAAAGGTGGGGATCGTTCTACTTGAAACAAATGGTTAAGCAAATTGAACACCGGCTTAAATGCCGGTGTTCTTTCAGTCCTTAAAATAATGGCAACACGAAAAACAGCTAAAAAACAAGCCGCTAAAAAAGAAGCGGAACCGATTTCCAAGCCAACCGATCCGGAATCGTCTCAAGGTGTAGACCTTGACAAAGAAATGACTCCTGCAGAGTCCCGCGCTAGGCTTCTCAAGCTTGGCCGTGAGAAGACAAAAACCGCAAAGCTCAAGGCATTGGCTCGGAAGAATCCAGTCGTAAAAGAACTTGTTGCTGAGAATCAGGCTTTACGTGCTGAAAACAAGGCTCTCAAGGCCGAAAAACTAGAAGCGACTGAGTAAATGCCGGGTTTCGATTACGACGATATGGCTCTACAAATGGGCGGCATATGCGATTATGTCGGTGTCGAAGTTGTATTTTCTATCGTTGGCGGAAAGCCTGGTGATAAAACTTTGACGGCTATCTTTGCCGATCCTCGATATGATTCTGCTCTTGATGAGGGGCTTTCGCTTGATGTTAGCTCTCCATCATTAACGGCTGCTTGTGGTGTCTTTGATGGCATTGAGCGGGGGGATATATGCACAATTAAAGGCAAGCAATATAGTGTTTTGCATTTGGACAAAGACGGCCATGGAGGCATGAAGGTAATTCTCGCATATGAGTGATGCTCTTAAAATTGTAGTTGTTCCGGAGTCTTTGGAAGAGATTTCCGAACGCTTTAAAGGGTTTGAAAAGCAAATCGAAAAAGCGGCCGTATATGCGACGAGAACGACAACTCGCAAAGTCAAATCGGCTGCGATTGCAGAATTATCGAAAGTAACCGGAATCAAGGCGCGTGTATTGAAAGGGCGTGTCTTTACCTCGTTTCAGTATTCGGGCGGATTTGGTCGAATCTGGATCGGTTTAAATCCTATTTCATTCAGTAAGATGAATCCAAAACCGGCGGCTCGTGGGGTAAGGGCGGCCGGTAGGCAGATCAGGGGGGGGTTCATGCCCGGCGGCGAATACGGAAAGAAGGTCTTCCAACGTGCCGGGCGTGAACGTCTTCCAATTGTTAAGCAATCTTATCGGTTCGATAGAGAGGCACAAACGGCACTTGTGACCGTGATTCAACCTATGATTTCAAGAATCTTTCGTGAGGAATTAGAGCGTGAACTCATTCGAGTTACTTCAACATTATGAGTGAAAAACTACCATCTAGGACAATAACAGAGCTTACAGAAGCCTTGCATAAATCAATCAAGGACAAGTTTCCAGCGGATGGTGAAAATGGTTTCAAGCTAGTAGATTCATATACTCGTTTAAAAGGTCGTGTTCATACTCCTGCCTTTATTTCAGAAGTAACCGGGATCGATCCAGCTTCCGAGAATCGGGGCTCTATTGGTACCAGTCAGTTTGCGGCGGATGTTAGTTTTTCATCTTACATTATTTTGTCATATAACCATACCGGTAACGCGAAACTTGCCGTTAGGGAAATGGCTTGTCGCGTTCTGTTACATCTTCAAACGAACAGCTTTGATCTTGTGGGCGTTACTGGTGCGGAAATCATACAATCTGAACCGGACGAATTTTCCGTTGAACCTGGTGGCTCTGGTGGCGGACAGCAACAGCAATACGAGGTTTGGCGGATCGATTGGCGCGTAGGAATACTTCTCGGTGAAAACATGTGGAAGGAAGAGGATCGAGATCCAATCACAGAAGTAAATACTGGGTTCGCTCCGGATATTGGTTCCGAGCATTTAACTGACTATGAAAGGGCTTTGACCGGAGATGCAACAATCAGTTAAGTTTAGAATAGCAGAGAATGAGCGAAAAATAGCTAACATAGTAAAGCTTGCTATTGTTGAGGAGGTTTATCTCGATACGGCTCAAGTCACTGTTCGAGCGGGGGATATTGTAACCAGGAAAATCAAGTTTTGGACACCGTTCGCAAGTGCCATGGGTCGCGCATGGATACCGCCGACGAAAGGTTCGGCGGGTATTTTGCTATCTCTTGGCGGTGAAACTAACACGTCTTTCTTTATTCCCGGTTTATTTACTTCTAAGTTTTCACAGCCGGCTACGGATTCCGATCTTCATTTGTTCGCTTTTTCTGATGGTGTTGTGATGTCTTATAACTTGGCCACCAGCGCGTTGTCAGTAACCGGCCTTAAGTCTCTTAATGTAACAGGATCACAATCTTGCGATCTTACTTTTGAGGGTGGTGTAAATATTACCGCTCCGACCGTGGCCGTAGATGGTGATATTTCTTGCACTGGAACAATTACAGCTTCCGAAGATGTTCTCGCCGGCGATATTTCTTTGAAGAACCATATTCACAAAGGTGTTAAATCAGGGGAAGGAACATCGGGAAAACCGTTATAACTGGTTATAATTAACTTGATTAATATATAATTGGATAATTAATTAATAATATGATTGGCATGGATGAGCAAACGGGGGAACCGCTTTCCGGGATCGATCACTTGAGGCAATCGATAAGGAGGATTTTAACAACTCCGATCGGGTCTTGTGTGGAGAATAGGGATTTTGGCTCCAATCTCTTTGAGCTCATTGATTCGCCTATTAATCCAGAAACAACGCTCGATATTTACGCGGCAACTATTGAAGCACTTTCCACCTGGGAAACTCGAATTTCAGTCGAAAAAGTTTCTGTAAAGTCTGCAGCTCCAACCGGAAAAATCGAAATCACTCTTTCAGCGACATTAGTCGAGAATGGCGAACCTATACTTATAGACGGAATAATCCTATGAGCGATTTATCAAGTATCAATATGGCTGAATTGCCAGCCCCGACAATGCTTGCCGAGCAAGACTTTGATTCTCTCTATGCTGAAACGTTAGAATTCTTTAAGAATGCTTATCCGAATTATTCCGCAGTTCTCGCTTCTGATCCTGTAACCGGAATTTTACGCGTTCTTACATATCTGAGAATGATGGTTGTTCAAGAAGTGAACGATATTAGTCTTCAAAATATGGTGGCTTATGCTACTGGCAACAACCTCGATCAATTAGGTGCAAATGTAGCTGTTTCCAGAAAGACAAATGAAGCTGACGATGATTTTCGGGTTCGTATTCCAATGGCACTTGAAACGACAACGACGGCCGGCTCTCGCGAAATGTATATTGCCCATGCCCTTTCCATTGATGGGGTAGAGGATGCTGGTTGTGTCGTTCCGACCTTGGGTTCCCCGGAGGTCGTTATTCCAATTTTAGCAACACCAACAGACAACAACCCACTAGGAACGCCGGATCAAGCTTTGCTTGATTCGGTTCGTTCCTTACTCAGTGCTGAGGATGTTCGCCCGGTTAATGATATAGTGACAGTCCAGGCGGCAAAAAGGGTTGAGTATGCTATTGAGGCTACTGTTTATTTCTATTCCGGGCCATCTGCTGAATCGGTTCTTTCCACTGGTAAAGCTGATCTTGAAAAGTATGTAGAAAGCCTTCGTAAAATTGGAAAGAATATCCCGGTCGGTGGTATTTCTTCAAAGCTTTGGCTCTCTGGTGTTTCAAATGTAGTCATTACAAGCCCGTCTGCGGATGTCGATATCGACGATTATTCGGTATCTTATTGCACCGGTATAACCGTTACAAATGGAGGAACTGGCGAATAATGCCCGATTTACTTCCACCGAATGCGACTCCGCTCGAACGTGCCTTCGTAGAAACAGGCAAATTGATTTCGTCGGTACCTGTGTCCGGAGTAAAAAAGCTCTGGAATCCGCAAACGTGCCCCATTGATTTCTTACCATGGCTTGCATGGTCTTTGAGTGTCGATGACTGGTCGGAATCGTGGACGGAACAGCAAAAGCGTGACGCGATCGCCAATTCAATCGCTGTTCACCGAATCAAGGGAACAGTCGGCGCGGTTAAGAAAGCCCTCGCTGCTATTGGCTACCATGTCGAACTAGACGAAAACACGGGAACAGCATTCACTTTTAAATTGCTGCTTGATCTCGCCGAAGTAAACGGCGTTGATTCTGCAGCCTATAAAGCTGCTATTGTGGCCGCCAAGCGTACCAAACCAGCGCGTTCAAAACTAATTGGCATTGATGCTTGGAAGAATGTCGAGAACCTTGTTCGTACTGCCGTTGTTCAGACACGCGGGGATTTGTGCGAGATAGAATTCAGCGGGGAAATGCCATACATATATAAGCAACCAGCCGGGAAGGGCGTTGCACCAGGTGCGGCTTTTTCTCTTTCAGTGGGTTTTATTGCCTCCGGAGAATCTTCGATTCAATGGTATCTTAATGATACGGCCATCGCTGGAGCGACAAGTGCCACGTATTCTGTTGAAGTTGCGGGAGCCGGTGACATTGGGAACTATTTTGTGACCGTAACAAATGAGTATGGATCAACAACCTCAAATACTGCCGTTGTTGCCAGTGCCCCGGCATTCATCACGCAACCGACGGGCTATTCTGGTTTATGGGGCTATGATGTTGTTTTAAGCGTCGATGTTGTCGGTTCTTCTCCACTTTCGTTTCAATGGTATAAAGACGGTGCTAAATTAGCCGGAGCAAATGCAACAATATTTAAACTTTCAAAAGTCGATGAATCTTTCGAGGGTGCTTATGTTTGCGCGGCGACAAACCCAAACGGGACAACTTATTCAAAACCGGCCGTCGTTGATATTTACTTTAGTGCGCCGGAGGCGCCAGTAGTCACAAATGAAGCTCCTAATAGGATTGATGTTTTATTGAGAAAATACGCCGATACGCGAATCGATGTTTCCAGTTATGAGTTACAGTATTCGATCGATGGGGGTGCGTGGGAAACCATTTATACCGGATTGTTCAATAGTGGATCTTACATTTATCAACACTATGTTTTAAGGGCTGGAAATTACCTTTATCGTTGCCGGGTTCACCATTCCAGCGGCCGGGCTAGTGAATGGTCTGAATCTGCTGCATATGGTGTTGATTCTGGTATTACAGACGGAATTTACCTCGGTCTATCTCTTGGCGATGCAAGTTCGTATGTAAAACCACTTAAGCCAACAGGTGAAGAGTCTTTCGACGTTGGTCTATCTCTTGGGGGAAGTTATGAATCAGAATAAAATAGGACTGAATTTCCATAGCCGCGTAAGACATAAACGTTTGCGGCCTAAAAAAGAGTATGAGGATTTAGTTAAATCACTGAGGGAAAGCGGGAATGAAAAGCTTGTTACTCGTGAAATGTTGGAAGTTGTTCAAGAAACAAAGTATCAAGATAATTTAATAACGAATTACGGTCGCAATGCTTTGGGGAATTACAATATTGCCCTCTTTTGGCAATATTATCGATATGGCTATGGAACGGGAACACCATCCGTTAATGATAGATCCCTTTTTACCGAAGGAGGTTGTTGCCGTGAAAAGGTTTCTATTTCTTCCGATTCTATTGCGAATCAATATGATTATGTAAATGGCCGCGTTATTTACACCCGATCTTGGCTTTCTGATCCTTTCGAGGAAAGAAAAACAATTACCGAAGGAGGTTATACTGGATCACCGACAGGTTACATAAATAGTCATTTTGTACTTGATGATCCAATAACTGTTGAACCTGGCGATTATATAGCACCTGAGTATCAACTTATTATTACGGTTACTCCGGCTTTAACGCCAGTCTCTATACCTGCCCCTTTATTAAGTGGAATTCAAATACCAACAAAAGCACAGATTGAAACACTTTGGCTCTTGTTTCCGCCAATAGACAATTTCGGTATGTGTTACTCGAAAGATCAGTGTAAACTTGTTTCAGATGATAGTTCATTTGCACAGCTTCAAAAAGATATGGGGCAAGAGGTTTCTTTGAACTTTAATTCGAACGCTAGTTCTTTGTATTACAATCTTTCCTATACTCAAATTGTTTCCTTTACAGGTCAGCCGTCTTTAGGGTCTCCCTGTATTTGGAAATCCGGCAGCGGCTATGCTCAAATGGTACCTAGAATATGGCTTGTTCTTTCTGGTGATGATAGTCCTTTGTCGTTTACTGAAAACGGCCATATTATGACTGATGTCTTATATGATCAATATATGCCTTATCGTGGAACGGGAGTTGCTTCCGGTTGGGACTCGTCGTATGTCCAGGACTCTTTTCAAACAAAAATAAGGCAGGTTTTGACTGGGGATTATGGAAATGTTTCCGGAATTCGATCAATTGCATTTTGCATTAAAGAAAGCCCCGTAGGAACGACTGAATGGCAATATCGTTCATTGTTCAGGTATCTGTTGGACGAACCTTTTAATAAGCAAGCAGGAAATGTTTTAACGTTAGATTTAAAACGGGCATGGAGTTAATACGATGGCAGGGAAATATAAATCATTCTTAACAAATCTCGGTCTTGCTAAACTCGCGGCCGCATTGGCGGCCGGGGAAAGACTCAATTTTCTTTCGTATCAAGTTGGTGATGGTGGTGGCCACGCCACAACGCCGGGGAAAAATCAGACCTCACTAATCCGGAAGGTTTATTCCGGAACGATCTCGCGCTTTTGGGTTTCTGAGAAGAACCCTAATCAAGTATATTTTGAATTTATTATACCTGGGAATGTAGGCGGTTTTAGTATCTCTGAATTTGCGCTTTTAGACGATTCCGATGCCGTGGTCGTTGTTGGTGCTGTTGAGCCAACGTATAAGCCTCTTCCAGAAACAGACGCGGCCGCGATCCAGATGGTCTTTCGTGCAGTCGTTGATGTCGGTAACGCTGATGCCATTTCTTTAAGCGTAGATGCAAACGTTTACCTTGCGACGATGGACTGGGCAAACGATCGTTTTTTGATTCAATCATTTCTTGAGGGAGGAACGACGGGGCAAGTTCTCCGTAAGCGTTCAAATGAGGATCTTGATTTTGAGTGGGTTGATCCAACGACGGGGCAAACTGTTTTAGTTGATATTATCGAGGAAAATCAAACCTTAACGGCGGGGCAAAAGAGTGTTACTCTTTCGGTTGCAACGACTGATTCAGCTGCGATTTATATCGATGGTAATCGACTGCGTTCCGATGAATGGACGGTAGTTGACGATACGCATTTGATGCTTTCGACGGCCGGGGCTGCAGGTCAAGCCATTACGATTGTTCAAAATGATCCGAAGGGGGCTTCTAACTATCTCAAGATTGCTAACAACCTTGGCGAAATCGCTGCTGCTGGTTCTTCGGCTGTTGATGAAACATTAACGAACCTCGGCTTAAATCAGGGCGGGGCGGCTTTTAATGCTTTGAAAGAGGCTTTCCTCGGAACCGTTTACCCGGTTGGCCATGTTTTAATTCAAACGAAATCAACGAACCCGTCGGAAACTCTTGGCTTTGGAACTTGGAAGCGAACAGGACAAGGCCGGGCGGTAATTGGTGTTAATGAATCCGACTCCGATTTTTCGTCGGCAAATAAGCTCTCAGGCAGCAAGACAACGACTCTCACCTCCGATCAAATTCCGTCTCATTCTCACTCGATCGCCGAACAAAAAACGCTTTCGACGGCAAATGGCGGGGCTCATTCTCATTCATACAAAGATAGATACCTAGCAACGAGAGGGAACTCCGACGCAAGAAAAGCAAGTTATCGTCAAACCGTCTCCGGGTATAATGCAAATATTTGTATTGGTGAAAAGATTTGGTCGTTATCTGATGCTACTTGGCTCTACAAAAATGATACAACCGGCTCGGCAACGGCGCATTCTCATACGTTTTCAGTTCCAGCCCACGCAACAACCAAAACCGGCGGCGGCTCTGCACATAGCAATTTACAGCCTGGCCAAGCTTTTTACATCTTTGAAAGGACAGCTTAAATATGAAAAACATATCCGTTAGTAATACGCCATTCGCTGCCGTTCCAGCGGATCGCCGTCGAAAAGCCGTAATGATCCAAGCTCCTTCCGGAACTGATCTTTTCGTTTCTTTCGAGGGAGATAAAAACATTTCTCCAACGAAGGGACTTAGAATCCCTGCCGGGAGCTTTTACAAGTATGAAGTCCACGGAGTGGGCGCACCTAATAGCGTTTTTGTTGTGGCTGATCTTGCCGAAGGCGAAACCGTCAACGCAACTATCGAAGAAACTATTAAGTAACTCATGGACGCTCTCTTGTCGATAAGTCTCACGGTTTTCACGATTGTATTGATTCCGATCGCTGGTTTTGGGGTTCGGTTACTTTACAAGATCGAATTGAATTTTCGGGATTTGTCTTTCGAGCTCAAGTGGCAAAAAAGCACATTAGAGAGACACGAGGAAGAACTCGTAAAGGTTGGAACCCGTCTCGACGATCACGGGGAACGAATAGCAACTCTTGAAGGTCGCGGTCGCGGCCGCTGAAGAACTTTTTTTGATCACTTTATATTACTATATAACTATTAACACAAATAAGTAAACCAATGTCAGAAACTTATAATCATGGCATCACAATTGTAGAAGTTGACGACGGCGTAGAAGCGATTCAAACCGTTAGCTCTTCCGTTGTTGCTTTTGCGGGTACCGCACCCGATGCAGAGGGCGGCTTGTCGGCCTCTTTGACCACTGGTTCCGGGAAATCGGCTCTCGTCTTTACTGCCAAGGCTGAAAACGCCACCGGAAACAATCTTTCAGTTACCTTTATTCATGGTGGAGAGTCTTCCGATTTATCGGTTGCCCTTGTTGGAAAGAACATTCAAGTGACACTTGCAACTGACGGATCTGGAAAGATTACGTCAACGGCAAACAGTGTGAAGGCAGCACTCGAAGCAAATGGCGATATTTCGGGGCTAGTAGGCGTTTCTTCCGGTGGGACTGGTATTGTGTCGGCTATGTCTGAGAAATACCTTTCTGGGGGCGTTGATGAAGCTTTTCCGCTGAATACGCCCGTAATGGTAACTCCTTCCGATGGGAAACTTGCCCGCCTTGGGTTACGTGGAACTCTTTACCGAGCCGTGTCCAATGCCTGGACGCAGTACAATTGCGTTTCGATCATTGTTCGTGTGGCTCAAGTGAACAGCGATTCTGATCCGGCCACGATTTCCAATGTAATGGGCGATCTTGTTGCCCGCTCCGGTGTGTATGCATTTCTTACGAGTAAAAGCGTTACAGGGCTTCATCCTCGTATTATTGTTGCCCCTGGATTCTCTTCGGATGCTTCCGTAAAGAGTGCGTTGTATGCTGTCACAAAAAAGCTTGATGGCTTCTGTTTTATCGATGCACCTCTCGGATCAACACCAGCCGAAGCCCTCGATTACGCTGGTGATGTTGATTCTCGTTATGGAATGGTTTGCAAACCTTATATCTTGGTTGCTCGCCAGGAAGGGAACAAGCTCGAACCTCAATCATCGCTTTGGGCTGGTGCGATGTCAGGTAATGACAATAAGCGCGGTTTCTGGGTTTCACCCTCAAATACACCAGTTGAAGGAATCATCGGACTTGAACACCCGGTCGATTATGTTTTTGGAGATTCGACTTGCCTTGCAAACGTTCTTAATGCCGGAAATGTATCAACGATTATCCGCGAAAACGGTTTTCGCCTATGGGGTAATAGGACGACCTCTTCGGACTCTAAATGGCAATTCGTCAATGTCGTTCGTACGGCTCAAATTCTGAATGCTTCCATTGCTGAGAACCACCAGTCCGCAATTGATAAGGGGTTGACGACAACTTATTATACCGCAGTCGCCGAAGGCGTGAATGCCTATATGAGAACCCTTATTGCAAAGGGTGCACTCGTTGGCACTCAAAACGTTGGCAATAAGGTAAACTGTTGTATCCCGAACTCGGAGCTTAACACGGCTGCAAATATCACACAGGGCAAAGCTTACTTCGATGTTTACTTTACGGCTACTTATCCAGCCGAGCAGATTGTTTTCCGCTCAATCTTGAACACTAACGGCCTTGCCGAAATCTCGGAATTATAAAAATGAATATCGGATCAAATCTATTAGTCAATTATACCGCTTATGTTAATGATATTAATTATGCGGGGCAAATTGAGGAAGTTACCCTCCCAAAGCCTTCAACGAAAGATGTTGAACTTATCGCTGGCGGTATTGAATCCGGAATTGATATTCCGGTTGGAATAGAAAAAGGAGAGGCGCAAATCGTCTGCTCTTCACATGCAAAAGAGCTTTTAACCTGCGTAACATTACCAGGTCTTGAGAGTACCAAATTGACACTAAGAGGTGCTTTGAAGTCGGCTCTAGATGGGAGTGTTATTCAAGATAAAGTTGTTCTCGTTGGCCGTTTTTCTTCGCTTGATGAAGGTGCTTGGAAGCCATTAGAGCCGAACAAATGGACAATGACTTTTAAGCCGCTCTTTTACGAGCGTTACCTCGATGGCGAGGAAGTTCTTTACGTCGACGTTAAAAACATGGTTCGCCGTATCGGTGGCGTTGATGTCATCGAAGCCGAGCGAACCGCAATGAATCAAGGTTAATATATGAGCGAAACACAAACAACTCAAAATATATGCTCCGGTGAGTCCTTTCAATTGGCGCACCCGTTTAAAATCGAAAACAAGCCCGTAACAGAGTTACGTTTACGCCGCCCAAAGGTAGGGGATATTCGCAACGCGAATTCATCCTCCAACAATGGTAAGGACGAACTCGCTTTTGCTGTTTCTTTGGTTTTGTCGTGTAACCTTAATCATATGACTCAGAAGGAACTAGATCAAATGGATGGCGGCGACTGGGTAAATCTCGCCGAGAAGGTTCAGAGTTTTTTGCAATAAGCGCGATATATTATTCGATTGAAATATATCGAATGATAATTGACTCATATCCAATTGAGGCGATTCGCGAATTTGAGTTGACGCTAGGAAAATATGCTCATTGGTCGCGCTCTGATATTCAGGATATCGATGTCTCAGAAATCGCGGAATACATTAAAATTATTGAGCGGCGTACAAAGGAAGAAGCCGCGACTCTCAAGGAACTTGAAAAAAGATAACCATGGCCGGAACTAAGCTCAAAGCCGTAATCGGAATCGGTGCGAATCTCTCTTCAACGGTGAAGGGGGCTTTTACCAATATCGATAAAAGGATTTCTGGAACTGCCTCTAATATGAGGGAACTTAACTCTGGAAAGAATAAGCTATCCGCATTCAAGCGGCTTTCGGGCGACGTTTCGGCTATGGGTGTTAGTTTAACAGCCGCCCGAAATGATCTTCTCAAGACTCAATCCAGAATCAAGTCCGGGGTAAAGGTAACAACTACGATGCGCCGTGAGCTCACAAAGCAGCAATCGGCGGTAAAGCGACTTGAGACGGCATATTCTAAAAAACGGAAACAGCTTGCCGGCACAAATACCGATTTAAAGAAACTTGGAATCAACACGCGAAAGCTTTCCTCGGAAGAGGCTCGACTCACGGCCGAAACTGAAAAAGCAAATGCTAAGTTAAAGAAGCTTGGAGCACGAAAGAAGGCTTTGTCGGGGATCTCTAAAGGTTTCGGTGAAATTAAGAGAAAGGCCATCGCTGCAGGTGTTGGGATTATGGCCGCAGGGGTAAGCCTCAAAAAGACTGTTTTTGATTCTGCTCAATTTGGGGATGAAGCTGCAAAAACGGCGGCCTCACTAGGAACAACAACAGATCAACTCCTTGCAATGAGATACGCTGGCGAACATATGGGGATGTCAATGGGTACCATGGACGGCGCACTCAGTTCTCTACGTGATAAGCTGCAAGCTGCCCGTGATGGTTCTGCAGAAGCCCGCCGGGCATTCGCTGAATTGAACGTTGATCCGGAAGTTCTCTCGATGATGTCACTTGAGGAACAAATGAAAGTCCTTTCCGGATCATTTCAGAATTACCACGGCCGTATTGATAAGAACGTCCTTATCACTAAGGTTTTCGGTTCTTCTGCTGTTCGCATGGGGAAGATGATGGAACAATCTTCCGAACAGTGGCAGGAGTGGAATAATCAAGCTCGAAAGAGTGGCTATGTTATGAGCGACGCTCAAGCCTCGATGTCAGAATCGTTTCAAGATTCCCTCGGATCACTCCGGGCGGCTGTTACTGGCATGAGGATGCAAATTTCTACTCGTTTAATGCCGCCGTTTATTAAGGTGATGGATTTCTTCACAAATCACACATGGGCTTTAAAGGCGGCCTTTGTTGCGGTTGGGGTTGCTATATCTGCCGGAGCCGTGGTCGCGGTTGGTAGTCTTGGGCTTAAAGCTATTAGAACCGGGCGGGAAATGAAAGCCTTACTTGTCACGATGAACCTTTTGAAAGCTTCCTCGGCCGGTGGAGGTCTTGGGAAAGCTCTTGGAGGGGCAAAGGCAGGTGGCGGAATTATGGCCTCTTTAAAAGGGGTTATTCCTATGATTAGCAAGTTTACCGGTGTTATTCTTCCGGGGCTGCTTGGTACTGTTCAAAGCGTCATGGGAGGCATTTCGGCCGCAATTATAGGTATTCCTGGTATTGGCTGGATCATTGGAGCAATTGCCCTTGTTGCGTTCCTTGTTTACAAATATTGGAAGCCGATAAAAGCGTTTGTTACTGGCTTGTTTGGTGGAATGTTTGGTGTCGTCAAAGATACGATCGGCGAGATGATAGATGCCGGCCGGCCGTTTTTTGATGCATATATGAAATTTGCCAGTCCAATAATTGGAGTTTTCAAATCGTTATGGGGTTGGGTAAGTAAGTTATTTAAGCCCATGGACGCGACCGGCGAGCAATTGGATAAAATTTCCGCTTCCGGAGCAAGGTTCGGTAAAGTTATTGCAACCGTTGTTTTGGCTCCGGTAAAAGCCCTTCTCGCAACGCTCAAGGGTGTTAAATGGGCACTTAATAAGCTTGGAATAGGTGATTCAGAAGAGGTCGTCGAGGGTGGCAGCACCTCTGCGAACTCTGGAAAAGTGGATCGTTCAAACGTATCTGAATGGGATCGCCGTTTATTGGAACAAAAGAAAGCCAATATTGCGCGCCGCCGTGACCCTAATCGTGTGCATTCCTGGGGCGGCTATGTTCCGGACATTCCTTCCGGTGGTGGTGGTAATACCTCGAAAGTCGAAACAAACAAAGAACAGCATTTTCATTTTAATGTTCCAACTGGAACTGATACTCAAGCCGTGGCCGCTGAGGTGGCAAGGCAGATCAAGGAACATGAGGACGACGAGAACAGGAGA
>ENA-ORCX01000205-ORCX01000205.1-marine-metagenome-genome-assembly--contig:-NODE-205-length-42359-cov-6.004754_pt1 | contig 42359 bp, 43 predicted proteins | sample MGYA00248630_ERZ508518 | MGnify/ENA primary metagenome ERZ508518 (study PRJEB26188, sample SAMN06268768) | marine metagenome | isolation source: Bioluminescent Bay, La Paraguera, Puerto Rico | place...
GCAGAGGTTACCGGTTATGCCCTTGCCCCCCCCACATCCCCCAGCCTATATGATCTGACCCGGCTCGATCAACGCATTCATTCCCATATCGCCGATATCCGGGACCTGGACGCCCTTACCCGCGCCATGGCGGTCAGCGGGCCCGATATAGCCGTCCACATGGCGGCCCAGTCCCTGGTGCGGCCCTCCTATACCGATCCCGTATCCACCTATGAGACCAATATCATGGGCACCGTCCATTTCCTGGAGGGGGTGCGCCGTACCCCCGGGATCCAGGCGGCCCTCGTCGTCACCAGCGACAAATGCTATCAAAACGATGGAGAAATACATACGGAAGCCGACCCCATGGGGGGACGCGACCCCTATTCCAGCAGCAAGGGCTGCGCGGAGCTTATTACCGCCGCCTACCGGGATTCATTTTTTGACGGTATCCCCGTCGCCACCGCCCGGGCGGGAAATGTCATCGGGGGCGGGGACTGGGGGGCGGACCGGCTGCTGCCCGACTGCATCCGTGCGTTGGAAAAGGGTGAACCCATCGCCCTGCGCAATCCCGATTCCGTACGCCCCTGGCAGCACGTATTGGACTGCCTGGGGGGATATCTACTGCTGATGAAAAGACTGTATGAGAATGGGCCCGCCTGCGCCGGCGCCTACAATTTCGGCCCCGGGGGGGAGCCCCATACCGCTCAATGGATGGCACAGTGTGTCTGCGCCGCCTGGGGGCAGGGCGCGACCTGCATGGTTTATGGGGCGGAAGACGCGCCCCCGGAGGCCCCGGCGCTTCGCCTCGACAGCGGGAAGGCCCGCCGGGAGCTCCATTGGAAGCCTGTATTATCCGTAGAGCAGGCCGTCGACTGGACGGTGGATTGGTACAGGCGATACAAAACGGCAGACCCCGCTATGCTATGCGAAGAACAGATACGGGCCTATATGGAGGAGCGGCATGGAGGTTAGGGCGCTTTCCCTCCCGGGAGCGTATTTGATTCGGTTGGAGACCATCGCCGATACCCGGGGATTCTTCGCCAGGGCTTTTTGCGAGGCGGAATTCACCGCGCGGGGGCTGTGCGCCCGTTTTGTCCAGACCAATCTCGCCCATACTGAGCGGGCGGGCACCATCCGGGGGCTGCATTACCAGACGCCGCCCCACGGGGAAGTGAAGCTTCTTCGCTGTATCCGGGGGGCCGTATGGGACGTGTGTGTCGATCTTCGGGAGGGTTCCCCCACCTACGGTCAGTGGCTGGGGGCAGAGTTGACAGCCCAAAACAGGGATATGCTCTACGTCCCCGCCGGGTGCGCCCACGGATACCAGACGTTGCGGGATGATACCGAAGTATTGTATAGTGTTTCCAGTCCCTACGCGCCTCAGTTCGAGGCGGGGATTCGATGGGATGACCCGGCCTTCGGGATCGAATGGAAATACGGTGGGGAGGTCATCCTCTCTGATAAGGACGCGTCATGGAAGGGGTATCGTCTATGAAAGTATTGGTCACAGGGGCCACCGGATTTGTGGGCTCAAACCTCACCCGGCGGCTGATCGAGGCGGGACATGAGGTCCATATTACCATGCGCCCGAGCAGCAGCTTTCTGCCCATCGCGGACATCTGGGACCGGGTGCATTCGGTGACATACGACGGGACCATCGGCTCATTGACAGGGTACTTAAAGGGCCAGCCCCCCTTCGACGGGGTGTTTCACACAGCGGCCAGGGCGGGATACGACGACGGGCCTGTGGATGAATACATCGAGAGCAACATACGGTTCGGGACCCACCTTCTGGCGGCCATGGACCGGACCGGCAGCACGACGCTTGTCAATACAGGCACCGCGTGGACCCACGGGCAAAACCGCGATTACGACCCCGTATGCCTCTACGCCGCCACCAAGGCCGCCTTTTCGCGGATCATCGACTACTACGTGCTGGCCAAGGGGTTTTCCTGCGTCACATTGGAGCTATACGACGTATACGGGGAGTACGATACCCGGCCCAAGCTCGTGCACCTATTGAAACGGGCGGCGGACACCGAGACCCCTCTGGACACCACCCCCGGGGAGCAGCCCATCGCCCTTAGCCATATCGAGGATGTGGTATCCGGGTACATCCGGGCATGGGAGCTTTTGATGGAGACGCCCCCTGCCCACAGGCGCTATGTGCTGGATGCCGATGAAGTCACCACGGTCCGGGAGCTGATCGCGCGTATGGAAGCGATATGGGGCGTACCCGTCCCCGTGGACCTGGGAGCCAGGTCCTATCGAGAGCGGGAGGTCATGGCGCTCTGGGATCAGGGGGAACGGCTGCCCGGATGGCGGCCCAGGATCGGTCTTAGCGAGGGATTGGGGCGCCTGAAGGAAAACGCCCGTCCATAAGCCTGTCCCCGCATCCGCAGGTGAAATGTGCTATGATAGGGATACGGTTATTTGGGCCGGAAGCGATATTGAAGAGGAACCGGGATGCTCATCAAGATACTTAAGCTAGTGACCTATTTGGTCAATGGGTTTCACAACCTGCTGCGGGCCATACTCTCCGCTTTCGGTTTCGCGGGGGACAAGGAGCAGCATTTTCTCGTCATCGGCATCATCGGTATCGTTATGTTTTTCGTGATTCACTTTGTGGTCAAGCGTTTGGCCAGGTGGCGGCTGGAGGCGGTGTCCTTTCTGATCACCGGCTTTTTGCTGCTGGCGCTGACATTCGGCATCGAGATCATACAGCTGATGACCGGCAGCGGCAATGTGGAATCCAGGGACATCACGGCGGGCCTATGGGGCTTTCTGGTTTTCTTCTGCATCTATTTGGTGATCCGCTACGTCTATAGGAAAATAACGCGCCCCAAGGACCAATAGGGTCCGGGGTGGTGTAAGGAGATCGGGATGAGCTGGGTCTCTACGGAGAATGTAAAGAAATTTTTCATATATGTCCGGGAGTTCGGATTTGGTCACGCCCTGCGGATGACGGCGGACAAGATCCGCAGCCGCTACGACGGGGCCAGGGCCTATGCCGGCTGGATCAGAAAGAGCGAGGGGTACGACCGGGACGCCTGTATCCGGGAGATCGGCACCTGGGAAGACCCGCCCCTCGTGAGCATTCTCCTGCCCGTGTACAATACCCCCATACCCTATCTAACCGCCTGCATCGAGTCCGTACAAAACCAATACTATCCCCACTGGGAGCTCTGCGTCGCCGACGACGCCTCCCCCGACCCCCGTGTCCGGGAGGCGCTTGCGTCCTACGCGGAGAAAGATACGCGCATCAAAGTGGCGTACCGGGAACAGAACGGCCATATCTCCGCCGCGTCCAATACCGCGCTTTCGATGGCGGCGGGGGCGTTCACGGCGCTTTTGGACCATGACGACACCCTGGCTCCCTTCGCGTTGTATGAAGCGGTGAAGGCGCTTTTGGATCATCCCGATTGGGACATGCTATACAGCGACGAGGACAAGATCGACGAGGGGGGCAAACGCTCAGACCCCTATTTCAAGCCCGACTGGTCGCCCGACACGCTCCTTTCCTCCATGTACACCTGCCATCTGGGGGTGTATAGGACGAGCATCCTCCGGGAGATCGGGGGGTTCCGGGAGGGGTACGAGGGGGCCCAGGACTACGATCTCATGCTCCGGTTTACCGAGAAGACCCAGGCGATCGGCCATATCCCCAAGATTCTCTATCACTGGCGGATGATCGAGGGCTCTACCGCTTTAACCCCGGGCCAGAAGAATTACGCCTGGGAGGCGGGGCGGCGCGCCCTGGCGGACGCCTTTGGGCGGCGGGGCGTCGGTGCCCAGGTCCATGGGTTTACAGACATCCCCTATTATGACGTGGTCTATGATACCGAGCAGGACGATCATGTCACCATCGTCATCCCCACCCGGGACCACGGTGACGACCTGAAACAGTGCGTGGATTCCCTATACGCCCATACCCATATGCCCTTCGACGTCCTCATCGTGGACAACGGAAGCACCGAAGAAGATACCTTGGCTCTTTTTGAAACGTATACTGAGAAATATGATAATTTCAGCGTCCTTTCACTGCCCATCCCCTTCAATTTCAGCCGCCTCAATAACGAGGCCGCCAAAGTGGCAAAGGGCAACCTATTGCTGTTCCTCAATAACGATACGGAAGTGATGACCGAGGGGTGGCTCACCCGCATGGCGGGCCACGCCCGCCAGCCCGATATCGGCGCGGTGGGGGCCAAGCTCCTATACCCCGACGATACCATCCAGCACTGCGGGGTGCTCTTGGGGGTGGGGGGCGTCGCCAACCACGCCTATTTGGGCCTTTCCCGGGGGGACAACGGGTACTTCGCCGGGACCCGGATCGTCCAGAACGTATCCGCCGTCACAGGGGCCTGCCTGATGGTGAAAAGAGATCTGTTCCTGGAATCGGGCGGGTTCAATGAAGAACAGCTCTCTGTTGCGTTCAATGACATCGACCTCTGCCTGCGCCTTTTAGAGGCCGGGTACCGCAATGTCATCATCCCGGCGGTTATGCTCTACCACGACGAATCCAAGAGCCGGGGGAGCGACAATCAGCGCCAGCACCGGGATCGGTTCCAGTCCGAGATCGACTGGATGGAAGAGCGGTACGGGGAGGCGCTTACGCGCGATCCCTATTACAATATCAACCTCACCCGGGACAGCGCCCTCTACCGCATCGAGACCGACCCCTGGGAAGGAGCGCGCTGATGGGCGGTATCAGGGCCAGCGTCATCATCCCCAACTGGAACGGGGCCGAGTATCTTCCAGGCTGTCTGGACAGCCTGTGGGACCAGGCGGCGCCGGACACCGAGATCATCGTCGTGGACAACGGCTCCACCGACGAGAGCATGGAGATACTTGCGAAATACCCCGGCATCAAGGTGATCCGCAATGCGGAAAACCGGGGGTTCGCCGCCGCCGTCAACCAGGGGATCCAGGCCATGGAGGGCTGTTACGCGGTGCTGCTCAATAACGATACCGTCGTCCAGCGCGGCTGGCTGAAACATTTGCTTCGTGAGATGGACACGCACCCCGAGGCGTTTTCCGCCGCCAGCCTCATGCTTAGGATGGACGATACCGCCATCGTGGACGACGCCGGGGACAATTACACCATATTGGGCTGGGGGTACAAGCGCCGGGACGGCAAGCCCGCCTCAAGGGAGACGAAAGGCCGAAACGTTTTCTCCGCCTGCGGGGGCGCGGCCATCTACCGCAAGGAGATACTGGATATTATCGGCGGGATGGATGAAACCTTCTTCGCCTACATGGAGGATATGGACCTGGGGTGGCGGGCCCAAAACGCCGGATGGGTCAACCGCTACTGCCCCGAGGCGCGGGTGACCCATATCGGGAGCGCCACCACCGGCAGCAAATACAATGCGTTCAAGGTGCGCCTGGCCGCCCGCAACAATGTATTGATCCTGTACAAGAACATGCCCCTTCTGACGGGCATCCTGCTCTCTCCCTTCCTGCTGATCGGTTTTTTCGTGAAGTGGCTATTCTTTGCCGGCAAGGGGTTCGGGGGGGAGTACTGCCGGGGCTTTTTTGAGGCGTTTGCTTTGTTTGGGAAACTCACGCGCCGTACCGGCGGGATGCGCCGTATGGGCAGCCGCCTTCGCGTGCTGGGCCGTATGGTCGCGGGCACGGCGGAGTATGTCGTGCAGAAAATAACCAGGTGAGGTACGGGTTTTGGATGTATCGATTATCTTTGTGAATTACAAGACCCCGGAGATGACGGTCCGGGCCATCCGCGCGGCGGAGGCCTCCGCGGCGGGGGTCTCCCATGAGATCATCGTGGTGGACAATGGCTCCGGAGATGGCAGCCCTTCCCATATTCGGGATATGTGCCCCGGCGTCACCCTCATCGAGAGCGGGGAAAACCTGGGCTTTTCCGGAGGCAACAACCTGGCGCTGCGAAAAGCGTCAGGCCGCTACCTATTGCTATTGAATACCGATATCGTCGTCCACGACGACGCCATTGTCAAGAGCGTCGCCTATATGGACGAGCACCCCGACGCGGGGATCCTGGGGGCGCGGGTACTGCTCCCCGACGGGACCCTGGACCACGCCTGCCACAGGGGATTTCCCACCCCCCGGGCGTCTTTCTACTACTTTTCGGGGATGGCCCGCCGTCACCCCGATGATTCCCGGTACACGGGATACACCCTGAGCCATCTGCCCAAGGACACCACCCACCCGGTGGATACGGTGATGGGTGCGTATATGATGATCCGCCGGGAGACGATGGATGCCATCGGCCTGCTGGACGAGGACTATTTCATGTACAGCGAGGATGTGGACTACTGCTACCGGGCCAAGACGGCCGGCTGGAAAGTCATATACTACCATGAGGCGGCGGCCACCCACTATAAATACGGCAGCCGGGGAAAACGCCGCACAAAGACCATAAGCGACTTCTATGACTCTATGTGGATATTCTACCAGAAACATTATAAATCGATGTATCCATTCCCAGTAACGATTGTGGTATACTTGGGGATAAGGATCAAGCAAATAACCGCCCTGCTCGGCAATGCCCTGAAGTCCGGCAGGCGGACCTATCATAACGGGGGTACAAAATGAGAATCAGTGTGTTTGGGACAGGCTATGTGGGCCTCGTCACCGGGGTATGCCTCGCGGATTTCGGACTCAATGTCACCTGCGTGGACGTGGTTCCCGAAAAGATAGAAATGCTCAAAAACGGCAAATCTCCCATCTATGAGCCGGGTATCGAGGTCTTTCTGGAGCGCAATATCAAGAACAACCGCATATCCTTCACCCTGGACAGCCGAGCCGCCATCGAGAGCGCCGACGTGATCTTCATCGCCGTGGGCACGCCGCCGGCGGACAACGGGGAAGCGGATCTTACCTATGTGTACCAGGTGGCGGAGGATATAGGCCGCTATATGAACGGATACAAGGTCGTGGTGGACAAGAGCACCGTGCCCATCGGCACCGGGCAGAAGGTCAAGTCCATGATCCAGGAGCAGCTTCATAAGCGGGCCGCGACATTTACCTTTGACGTGGTGTCCAATCCCGAGTTCCTGCGGGAGGGGAAGGCGCTCCAGGACTTCACCCACCCCGACAGGGTGGTGATCGGCGCCGAGAGTGACCGGGCCGCTGACGCGATGAAGCATGTCTACAGGCCGCTCTATCTCAATGAAACGCCCTTTGTCATCACCAATATCGAGACCGCGGAGATGATCAAGTACGCGTCCAACGCGTTTCTCGCCACCAAGATCACATTCATCAACGAGATCGCCAATCTGTGCGAAGCGGTGGGGGCCGACGTGCAGCAGGTGGCCAACGCCATGGGACGGGACGGCCGTATCAGTCCCAAGTTCCTTCACGCGGGCCCCGGGTACGGCGGCAGCTGTTTCCCCAAGGATACCAAGGCACTGGCCCAGATCGGCCGCCAGTACGATACGCCCCAGACATTGGTGGAGGCGGCCATCGCCGCCAACGAGGGTCAGAAACAGCGGATGATCGGTAAGATCCGCGCCGCCCTGGGGGATCTTTCCGGCAGGACCATCGGGGTACTGGGGCTGGCGTTCAAGCCCGAGACCGACGATATGCGGGAGGCGCCCTCCATCACCATCGTCAAGGGGCTATTGGAGGCCGGCGCCCGGGTCCGGGCCTACGATCCCCAGAGCATGGAGGAGGCGAAGGGGTATTTCGGACCGCGCGAGGACCTATTGTACATGGAGGATGCCTACGATGTGGCCGAGGGAGCCGACGCGGTGGTGCTCATCACCGAGTGGCACGAATTCCGAAATATGGACTTACACCAGCTGCGGGCCCTGACCAAGGAGGCCGTGCTCATAGACCTTAGGAATATCTACACCGGTGCGGAAGCCCGGGAGGCGGGGTTCCGCTATATCTGCGTGGGACAGGCGGAGGGCCGGTCATGAATATCCTTTTGCTGGGGGCCAAGGGGCAGTTGGGCGTCGATCTTGTGTCCGCCCTTTCCCCGGAGCATACGCTCACCCCATGGGATGTGGATGAGCTGGACATCACCGATCTTTCGGCGGTATTGCGCGCGGTGGGTAGCTTGAAACCCGATCTGATCCTCAATGCCGCCGCCTATACCGCCGTGGACGGGTGCGAGACCCATGAGGCGCTTGCCTACCGCGTCAACGCCCTGGGCCCCCGCAATCTCGCCATCGGCGCCCTGGAGACGGGGGCGGAGATATTGCATATATCCACCGATTTCGTGTTTGACGGGGAGAAGGGGACCCCGTATCTGGAGTTTGACGAGACCAACCCCCAGAGCGTGTACGGCAAGACCAAGCTCGCGGGAGAGCGGGCCATCCGGGAGGTAATCCCCCGGCACTATATCCTTCGGACCGCCTGGCTGTACGGCCACAACGGGCACAATTTCGTGAAAACCATGCTGCGTCTGGCCGCCGAGCGGGACGAGATTACCGTGGTGGACGATCAGGTGGGGACACCCACCGCCACCCGGGACCTCATCGACGCCATCACGGCGGTGATGGGATCGGGGGCCTACGGCACCTATCACGCCACCTGCGAGGGCGCGTGCTCCTGGTATGATTTCGCCCGGGCCATTATGGCCGAGGCGGGCTTGCCGACGAAGGTGACGCCCATCTCCACCGCGGATTACAAGGAGAAATACGGACAGCCCGCCAAAAGGCCGCCCTACTCGGTGTTGGACAATTTCATGCTCCGCCACCAGCGGCATGTGACGCTTAGGGACTGGGAGACGGCGTTACAGGCATATATGAAGAATTCATGAATGTTTCATTACGCCCGTACCGGCGGCAAAATATATTGTTATAATGGGTACTACATTCTGAGTACGCGCGGAGGGGAGTGAGCGGATTGATCAAACGGAATCAGAGGGTTTTCAACGCGGGCCAGATCCTGCTGGACGGGCTGGTCGTATGCGTGGCCTTCGCCCTCGCCTATTATCTCAGGTTCCAAAGCGGCCTGTTCGCCCAGGAGGCGCACCTGCCCCTGGTGGACTACGTCCGCAATCTGGCGATCGCGCTCCCCGCGCTTTTGGTGATCTTCTATACCCGGGGCCTTTATGACAGCGCCCGGAAACGGACCCTGTTTCGGGAGATCGCGGCCATCACGTTCAGTACCCTGATCCTGGGACTGCTGATCCTGAGTTTGCTTTTCGTGATCAAGCAGATCCATATTTCCCGTGAATTCATCGTGCTTTTCTTGCTTTTCGTCGTGCTCTTCATCTCCCTGGAGCGCACCCTGCTTCGGGTGTGGCTCCGCCAGATTCGGAGCCGCGGATACAACGCCAAGCATGTCCTGGTGGTGGGGGGCGGTGAGCTGGGCCGCAGCTATATCGACGAGATCCAGGGGCTGCCCTATCTGGGGTACCACGCCATCGGGTTCCTGGACGACGACCCCAAAAAGCAGGAGGCCGAATACAAGAGCGTCCCGGTGATCGGCACCCTGGACGCTTTAGAGGACGTACTCGCCACCCATCCCCTGGACGAGGTGATCGTCGCCCTGCCCCTGCAGGCCTACGACCGGCTCGCGACGATCATCGCCGACTGCGAGAAATACGGGGTCAAATCCATGATCATCCCCGATTACCTCCGGTACGTTCCCGCCAGGCCGGACTTCGACGAGCTGGGGGATCTGTATCTCATCAATACCCGGTACGTCCCCCTGGACAATATATTCAACCAGATCGTGAAGCGGATTTTCGATATCGTGGTGTCTTTGGTGGCGATCATCGTGACTTCCCCCATCATGCTTACTAGCGCGCTTTTGATCCGGCTGGGGTCCCCCGGTCCCGTGATTCTCAAGCAGACGCGGGTGGGGTACAACCGCAAGGAGTTCGTCATATACAAATTCCGCACCATGATCCACCAGCCCAAGCAGCACTCCGATACCAAGTGGACCACCAAGGACGACGATCGGCGCACCAAAATAGGCGCGTTTCTGCGGCGGACCAGCCTGGACGAGCTGCCCAATCTGTTCAATATCCTGATCGGCGACATGAGTATCGTGGGGCCCCGGCCCGAGCGGCCCTACTTCGTGGAGCAGTTCATGGAGCAGATTCCCAAATACATGGTCAAGCACCAGGTGCGGCCCGGGCTCACCGGATGGGCCCAGGTACACGGCTGGCGGGGGGATACCTCCATCATGGAGCGGATTCGCCACGACATTTACTATATAGAGAACTGGAGCCTTTTACTGGATATACGGATCATGTTTATGACATTCTTTAAGGGTTTTGTCAATAAAAACGCGTACTGAGAAAATGATAAACTTGACATATATTTACCTTGGGTTATAATCTTACGGTACTGTCTGTAGAGACAAGGAGGTACTATGGCAAAGAAAAATTCGAAGGGGCAGGGCAAGGGCGCGCCCCGGGATACCGGCAAGTTCATAAAGACCTGGAAGAAGATGAAGAAGGGACAGAAGGTGGCCATCGTTTTGGCGGCGGCTTTCCTGGTGTTGATCGGGAGCGGCGTATGGTACTACGCCTCCGTCTTGAATAACCCGATCAAAACCCTGGGCCCGAAGAAGAATCCCCTCTCCACCGATCCCGGCGCGGACAAGGTGAGCGAGGCGGGGGACTCGATGGACGAGCTGAATAACTGGAGAGCTGACGACTATTACGATAAAAATATCATCAATTTCGTGCTGTTAGGGTTTGATACCAACGATGAGCGGCGCGACATGAGCGGCAAGGGCTGGGGCGCCGGGTTCGCGGGGGCGCGGCCCGACAGCATCCGGGTGATTTCCATCGACCTGGACACCATGACGTCCAATGTGATCAGCATCCCCCGGGACACCTATATCCAGATCGCGGATACCAATACCAAGGACAAGATCAATTCCTCTTACACGTACGGGCGTATTGCCGCCCATCAAAAAGGGCTCACCAAAGAGGAAGAGATCAACGATATGGGCATGGAGTATGTCATGAAGACCATCAGCAATGTCCTTGGAGGCGTGCCCATGGACTATTACATGGCCGTGGACTTCGATACGGTGGTCAAATTCGTGGACGCCATCGGCGGGGTCCGCTACGATGTGGATATTACGGTCACCGCTCCGGACGGCACGGTGATGCTGGAAAAGGGCATGCAGACCCTAAACGGCACCCAGGCGTTTATCTATTTGCAGGACCGCAAGCACACGCCTGACGGCGACATCGGCCGGACAGCCCATCACACCATGTTCTTGAAGGCCATGATGAAGCAGCTCGTGGATCAGCACAAGCTGATGGACGCGTTGAAGTTCGTCATATTCGATGACAGCATGGGCACCGTGGAGACCAATATGACCGTGGACCAGATCATGTCCGCGGGGTGGATCGCCAAGGAGCTGAACCTGACCGATATCAACCCCCATACCCTCGAAGTCCGCTACGCCAATATGGACGGCGTTTCCTATGTGGTCATGGATCAGCAGGCCCGCAGCGATCTCATCAAACAAGTGTTTGACTACGAGTTCCCCGTACAGCCCCAGGAACACCTCGTCGACACGGTACCCGCGCCGCCCACCGATTTCACGGCCAAGGCCACCCCGGACGGGATTGTGCTGGACTGGAACCCCGGGGATACCCACAATAGGTCGTACAATGTCTACCGGAACAACACCCTGATCGCCCCCGGGATCATCGAGGATATGTACCTGGATACGGAGGCGCCGGGGGGTGAGCTGACCTACGCGGTCCAGGCCGTCAACGGGGCGTCGGTGTCCACCAAGGTCACGGCGGCGGTGCAGGCGGGGGCCGGTGCGCCGACCAATCTGAAGGCCAGCTTTGATGAGGACACCTATACCGTGGAGCTTACCTGGGATTGTTCCGACTATGATTCCTTCACCATATACAGGAGCGATGGAAACGGCACCGGCGCGCGGTACGCGCGGGACATTCGGGACAAGAGTTTCAGTGACAGTGCGGTTTCCTATGGCAAGACCTATACCTACCGGGTGGTGGCTGTGAAGGATGGGAAGGAGTCGGCTGCGGCGACTGTGCAGATTGAGATAGACACGAAGGTAACCAGCTATACTCTTACCATGGCGAAGACAGGATCGGGGACAGGAACGTTAACCCCCTCCGCAGGAGCTTATAAGGAGAATTCTGGTACGGTGGTTTCGATTGAAGCTACTCCCACTGGTGGAAGCACGTTTGAGGGATGGACGAAATCCGGCGATTGCACTATTGCTGATTCCAGTGATCCTACTACAACAGTAACTGTTAACGGGGACTGCACAGTTACGGCAACGTTTAAAGCCCCCGCAGCCTCAACCTATACGTTGACTATGTCGAAAGGCGGTGCAGGGACTGGTGATATAACGCCAGGTACCTCTACACAAACAGCAGGTGTTGCTGTCAATATAACAGCTACACCCACTGGTGGCAGTACCTTTGGCGGATGGACGGTCACGTCTGGATCGGCTACATTTGGTGATGCGAGTAGCAAAAATACTACAGTGACGGCAAGTGCGGACTGTACCATAAAGGCAACGTTTAAAGCCCCCGCAGCCACAACGTATACGTTGACTATGTCGAAAGGCGGTGCAGGGACTGGTGATATAACGCCAGGTACCTCTACACAGACAGCAGGTGTTGCTGTCAATATAACGGCTACGCCGACAGGTGGCAGTACCTTTGGCGGATGGACGGTCACATCTGGATCGGCGACATTTGGTGATGCGGGCAGCGCAAGCACTACGGTGACTGCAAGTGCGGATTGTCAGATCACGGCTACATTTAATGCGGCTGCACCGACAACATACACCCTGAATATTGGTGTTGACCCGGCAGATTCGGGAACGACAACAGGTCAAGGTTCAGATCTTTCTGGCTCTGTTGCTATAAGTGCAACTGCAAATGCCGGATTTACATTTGACCATTGGGGCGGTGCTGATGCTGGTAAAGTAGCCGATGTAAATGCAGCTAGTACTACGGTAACAGTCGATAAGAATATTTCAATTAAAGCCGTGTTTGTAGCAACACCATAGTTCCAACTAATCTTGCGCCCCCCTTTCCGGGGGGTGCTTTTTTTATCTATGGTTTCGTGGGCGGCTCTGCCTGTGTCTTTGCCGAGCCTGTCCTTTTACCGGGCCAAAAGGACCAAAAGCCCTTCTGCCGGTCCATGGCGCGGCGTTTCTCCTGTGTCGTCCGGACAAAAAATTGCCGCTTCTATGCCTCGCTCGCCATGGTTGTAAATTATACCATGGCTCGCTCGGCGGACTACGCGGCTAAAATTTTTTGTTGCCCGTCCTCCACAGGCCGCGCCAAGGCCCGGGGTTTTGTCTGGGCCGCTCTTTGCCAGGAGAGTTTGGGCGACTTTGCGGGTCACGCCATTCCACGAAATAAAAGCCTTCTCCGCGCCCCTCCCGCCGGAAACCTTCTATCCGCCATCCGTGCGACAAAGGCTCCCTCAGATGAGGGAGCTGTCGCCGCAGGCGACTGAGGGAGGGATAATACGAGACTTTGCGGGTCACGGCATTCCACGAAATAAAAGCCTTCCCCGCGCCACCCCCGTAGGGCCCGATGCCCTCATCGGGCCGAATCTCCCCCGCCGGAAACCTGCCTATCCGTCATCCGCACATCAAAGGCTCCCTCCGGGCGCGCCAAGCGTGCCCTTTGGGTGATCTGTCGCCGCAGGCGACTGAGGGAGGGATAATACGGGACTTCGCGGGCCAAACGTTCCTCCCCATAGGGCCCGATGCCCCCATACGACCGGCCTGCTGTTCATCCCCCCCATCGGAAACCGCCTGGCAATCAACCCGCAGGGCAAGGGCCCTGCCCTCACCTTCAAAGGCTTATTTTTATAATTTGCTGTGTTTCTTTTTCTCTATGATGCGTTTATGATGCGGATGTACGGCGATCCATCACAGCGGCACGGTTTTGTCAGGAGCCAATATGGGAATATCTTCTAAACGAACATCGTTGAGAACCATCCGTATGGGAGGATCTGTTAAACGAACGTCGTTCAAAACGATTGAAGTGGGTTGGTTAGCGGTAAAAACTTTCATTATCTTTTCCCATGCGGAGCCATCGGCGCATATGGTATGATGGAATCAACGCTGAAAGGATGATCCTATGCCTGTCTATCTGGATGTGGGTGAGCGCCTGGACGATCTGATGCTAAAGGGATACAAGATCATACAGCACCCCAAGCGGTTCTGCTTCAGCATGGACCCGGTGCTTTTGTCCGCCTTTGTTAACGTCGGACCCGGTGAGCGGGTCATCGACCTGGGGGCCGGCAACGGCATACTGCCCCTGCTGCTGGCGGGCAAGACCGAGGCCGCCGAGATCGTGGGGATCGAGATCCAGGCGGAGCTCGCCTGGATGGCCAAGCGCAGCGTGAAGCTCAACGGCCTTGCGGGCCGCGTGCGGATCATCCCCGGGGACCTCCGGGACCCGGAGCTCGTGGAGCAGGGGGTCTGGGATACGGTGGTCTCCAATCCCCCCTACCGGCGGCGGGGTTCGGGGAAGGTGAACCCCTACTCGGGGAAGGCCATCGCCCACCACGAGATCACCTGCACCCTCCGCGACGTGGTGGCCGCGGCGGGGCGGCTGCTCCGGAACAAAGGACGGTTCGCGATCGTGTACCGCCCCGATCGGCTCAATGAGCTGCTCACTGAGATGGACGGCGCCGGCATCGCCCCCAAGCGGGGCCGGATGGTCTACCCCCACATGGGGGATGCCGCCAACCTGGTGCTGGTGGAGGGCCTGAAGGGCGGGGGGCCGGACATGACATGGGAAGCCCCCCTGATCGTATACAGGGATAAGCAGGGGACCTATACGGACGATACCCTGCGGATGTACGGGATGGACGCGGCACGGGACGGATAGATTACCGTGGGAACGGGTATGGTTCTTCACAGGCCATGCCGCACAGGGGACCTATACCAACGGGACACTAAGGATTCAGGGAATGGCGGGAAAGTGCCGCTTTAAGGATTGACGAGATGTCCTGCTTGGGTCATGAGGGGTACGGCCCGTTTCGCGGGCCATACCACAAGCGGGCCCTCCCGCGCGGGTAATCCGGCGGGACACCGGGCGATGATATACCGGATGGCAGGCCGGGCACGAAAGACCCGGCGGATACGGGCGTACCGGGATGTATACAGAGTTTAGCAGGGAGGAATACGGGATGGAACCGGACAAGCAGGGGATGATCTATCTATGCGCCACCCCCATCGGCAATCTGGAGGACGTGACACTGCGGGTGCTCCGTATCCTTGAGGAGGCCGACACCGTGGCGGCGGAGGATACCCGGCGCACCAGAAAGCTCCTCAGTCACTACGACATCCATACGCCTTTAGTGAGCCTCCACGAGCACAATGAAGCCGGGCGGATCCCCGCCCTCATCGAGCGGGTCCGGGAGGGGGATACCGTCGCGGTGGTGACCGACGCGGGGATGCCGGGGATCAGCGATCCCGGGACGGCCGTCTGCCGGGCGGCCCGGGAGGCGGGCCTGCCGGTGACGGTGGCGCCGGGACCCAGCGCGGTGCTTAGCGCCCTGGTGCTCTCAGGGCTTAGCAGCGAGCGGTTCGTGTTCGAGGGGTTCCTCCCCAGGGCCAAGGCGGAGAAGCGGGATAGGCTTGCGGCCATCGCCTCCGAGACGCGGACGGTGATCCTCTACGAGGCCCCCCACCGGGTGGAAAAGACCCTGAAGGCGCTTATGGACGCCTGCGGTGCGGACAGGCGGGTATCGGTCGTCCGGGAGATCACCAAGGTCCACGAGGAGGTCTGGACCGGGACATTACTAGAAGCCATGACGCGGGCGGGGAGCGAGGAGGGATTCCGGGGGGAGCTGGTGCTGGTGCTAGCAGGCGCACAGGCGCGGGAGACCGAATGGACCCTGGACATCCCCGGTCAATTGCGCCGATACATCGAGGAGGGGATGGACAAAAAAGAGGCGATCAAGCGGGTGGCTCGGGAGCGGGGCCTCCCCAAATCCGAGGTATACAAGCACGGCATCGATCTATAAAGCACATAGCCCCATGGACTAGCCGCATACAATAAAGACACAGGGGACTACTACCCTGTGCCTATTATTGTAGCAGAAGGGTGCCGAGAAGGCCTGATATGCTAGGCGGCGAGCTATCTGACTATGGAGCGTATATAAAACATACGTGACCGACGTCAGTAGCGAAGCCAACGACGCAGATTAGGCCTTATCGACAGCCTGGGGGGTATGTATCATGATGGATATTATATGGGTGATCCTGCTCTTGGGCGGCATCGCCATCGGGGTGATTTCGGGGAAGGGGACCGAGATGACCCAGGCGCTGATGGACGGGGCCTCCCGGGCGGTGGAGCTCTGCGTACGGCTTGCGGGGGTCTGCGCACTGTGGATGGGGCTCATGGAGATCATGCGCCGGGCGGGCTGGGTGGACGCATTGGCCCGGCGGCTGGGGGGCGTACTGCACCGGCTCTTCCCCGATATCCCGGCGGGCCACCCCGCCATGGGGGCCATCTCGATGAATCTCGCCGCCAATATGCTAGGGATGGGCAATGCCGCCACCCCCCTGGGGATCAAGGCCATGGAGCAGATGCAGCGGCTGAACACCTCCCCGGACACCGCCAGCGCCGCCATGTGCATGTTCCTGGTGATGAACACCTCCTCGGTCCAATTGATCCCCACCGGGATCATCAATTTCCGCCACGCAGCGGGTTCGGCTCAGGCAGGGGCCATCGTATTGCCCGCCCTCATCGCCACCACCTGCTCCACACTGGTGGGGATACTGGTGGCGAGTCTGTTTAGGCGGCTGTCCCGCCGGAGGGGCGCATGAGCTGGTCAGACCTGGTGATCCCCCTCTTTGTCTGCGCCATCGTCGCGGGGGGAATGGCCAAGCGGGTCCCGGTGTATGCCGTGTTCATCGAGGGGGCCAAGGACGGGCTGAAGATCGTGGGGCGGATATTCCCCTATCTGGTGGCCATGCTGGTGGCGGTGGAGTCTTTCCAGGCCTCGGGGGCCCTTGCCTGGATCGAAAAGGCCCTTACCCCGGTGGGGGCCTGGCTGGGGTTTCCCGGGGAGGTACTGCCCCTGGGGTTCTTAAGGCCCGTGTCCGGCACCGCCGCCATGGGGTACATGCAGATGATCTTTGAGCGGTTCGGCCCCGACTCTATCCAGGGGCTGACCGCCTCTGTGATGATGGGCTCCACCGAGACCACCCTCTACACCGTGTCGGTCTATCTGGGTGCGGTCAGTATCCGCAAGCCCTCCTACGCCGTCAAGGCGGGGCTGATCGCCGATATGGCGGGACTCACGGCGGCGCTTTTCGTGAGCCGGTTGTTCTTCGGGTGAGGGCGAGTCGGGGGAGGGACGTTCTCTGGTATGGGGGCGGGGTCCCATGGTATAATAAGGGCATCCACCACAGTGGACAAGGAGTAACTATGCAGATATCGACCTACCGGCTGCCCCAGGACGTCCCCGTTCATTTCTGTATGAATAAGACGGCGATAGTCATCGACGTACTGCGGGCCACCACCACCATTGTGACGGCACTGTGTAACGGCGCCAGGAGCGTGATCCCGGTATCGGAGGTGGAGGAGGCCGTGGAATTATCCCGGAATTTTTCGCCTGAAGACCGGGTGCTCGCCGGGGAGCGGGAGTGTATACAGATAGACGGGTTTGACCTCAGCAACTCCCCCCTGGAGTTTACCGGGGATAGGGTCAAGGGCAAGACGGTATTTTTGACCACCACCAACGGCACCCGGGCCATCCAGGGGACCCAGGCGACCCAGACCCTCATCGGCGCCATGGTGAACGCGTCTACTACGGGGCGATTCCTGGCAGGGCAGGATAGGGATGCGGTGTTGATCTGTGCGGGGACACTGGGCCATTTCTCCATGGAGGATACACTGGCTGCGGGGGCCATCATCCACGCGGCCCGCAAAGCCGATTCAAATGTGGAGATGGACGATTTCTCCCTGGCCAGCCTCATCCTGTATGAGCAGTACGATACCCAGAAGGGTATGCATGAACTGCTGGGCCAGACCCAGCACTATCGGCGGCTGAAGGGATTGGGATTTAGCAAGGACCTCGATCTGTGCCTGAAACGGGACAATATGCCCATTTTGGCCGAATATGGAGACGGCGCGGTCACGCGGATCGGTGTATAACCTTGACAATATGAGGCAGGATTCAGTATAGTAATAGCAACGCGATGAAGGGAAGCAGTACGCGGGGAATCGGATCGGCCCTTTTGGGTGTAGAGAGCCGGGATAGGTGGAAGCCGGCATCCGGTGAATAGCGGAAAGATGGCCCCGGAGCGGCGCGGTCGAAATGAGAGTAGGCCGCGACGGCAGACCCCGTTAGCAGGTCAAGGCATTACTGGATGCCGGTAGAGCCCGTCTATCGTATAGGCGGGGAAATAGGGTGGTACCGCGTGCCCCTCGCCCCTATGGGTGAGGGGTTAATTGTATTTTTCGGGAGGCAAATGATGAGCGAGACATTTTATATCACCACGCCGATCTATTATCCCAGCGGCAGGCTGCACATCGGCAACAGCTACTGCACCGTAGCGGTGGACACCATGGCCCGGTACAAGCGGATGCGGGGGTATGACGTATTTTTCCTGACCGGCACCGACGAGCACGGCCAGAAGATCGAGCGCAAGGCCAAGGAAGCGGGGAAGACCCCCATCCAGTACGTGGACGAGATCGTAGGGGGGATCCTCGATCTGTGGAAGCTGATGGACATCGAATACAGCGACTTTATCCGCACTACGGAAGCCCGCCATGAGAAAGTGGTCCAGCAGATATTTACACAGCTCTACGACCAGGGCGATATCTATAAAGGGGCTTACGAGGGCTGGTACTGCACCCCCTGCGAGAGCTTCTGGACCGAGACCCAACTTCATGACGGCAAGTGCCCCGACTGTGGCCGGGAGGTGGAGCGGACAAAGGAGGAGGCCTATTTCTTTAAGCTAAGCAAATACGCCGACTGGCTCCTTAGCTACATCAAGAGTAATCCGAACTTCATCGTGCCCCAGAGCCGGGCCAACGAGATGATCAAGAACTTCATCGAGCCGGGACTGGAAGACCTCTGCGTCTCCCGGACCTCCTTCAGCTGGGGGGTGCCGGTGACATTCGATCCGGATCACGTGGTGTATGTCTGGATCGACGCCCTTAGTAACTACATCACGGCCCTGGGATATGGGAGCGACGACGACAGCCTCTATCAAAAATACTGGCCCGCCGATATCCATGTGATCGGCAAGGACATTTTGCGGTTCCATACCATCATATGGCCCATCATCCTGAAGGCATTGGACCTGCCCCTGCCCAAGCAGATCTACGGCACCGGCTGGCTGGTGCTGGAGGGGGGCAAGATGAGCAAGTCCAAAGGCAATGTCATCGACCCGGTGGTGCTGGTAGAGCGCTACGGCCTCGACGCCATCCGGTTTTTCCTCATGCGGGAGATGCCGCTCGGCTCCGACGGGCTATTCACCAATGAGGGGCTCATCAACAGGATCAACAGCGATCTCGCCAACGACCTGGGGAACCTGCTGAACCGCACCGTGGCCATGATCCAGAAGTACTTTGGCGGCACGATCCCGGCCATGGGACCCCTGGAGGATGTGGATAAGGACCTAGAGCAGATGGCCCTCGGGATGAAGAAGACCGCGGAAGAGAGTATGGACGCCATGGAGTTCTCCAACGCTCTATCGGAGATATGGACGCTGATCCGCCGCAGCAATAAATACATCGACGAGACCATGCCCTGGATACTGGCCAAGGACGAGAGCAAGAAGGAGCGGCTGGGGACGGTGATGTACCACCTGGCCGAGACCCTGCGGTTTGTATCGGTGCTGGTAAGCCCGGTGATGACCAAGGCCCCGGCATTGATCCGGGGGCAATTGGGCCTCACGGAGGATGATGCCTACGCCGGATGGGAGAGCCTGGGTTCCTTCGGGGCCATCCCCCCGGGGACAAAGGTGGGCAAAGCCGAGCCCTTGTTCCCCCGGATGGACGTGGAAAAAGAACTCGCGGAACTGGAGAGTCTCATCCCCGGCGGGGGCAAGGAGCAGAATAAGCCCGCCGTAACGGTGGAGAAGAAGCCCGAGATCAGTATCGATGACTTCGGCAAGGTGCAGCTGCGGGTCGCATCGGTCACCGCGGCGGAGAAGGTGGAGAAGTCCAACAAACTGCTGAAGCTGAATCTGTCCCTGGGGGACGAGACCCGCCAGGTGGTCTCGGGGATCGCCAAGTATTACAGCGCCGAGGAGATGGTGGGCAAACAGGTGGTGCTGGTCGCGAACCTGAAACCCGCCAAACTCATGGGGATCGTGAGCGAAGGGATGATCGTCTGTGCCGAGGATGCCGACGGAAACCTCAAACTGATCACACCGGAGGGGGCCATGCCGGATGGAGCCGAAATCAGCTAGGTTGTTCGACAGCCACGCCCACCTGGACGACGAACGGTTCGATGGGGACCGGGAGGCGCTGATCGAGTCCCTGCCCGATAACGGGGTGGGCTATGTCATCAACGCCGGGGCCGATCTGGAATCCTCCCGGGCGGGGATCGACATAGCTGCGCGGTGGCCCCATGTATACGCCGCCGCGGGGGTCCACCCCCATGACGCCAAGGAATTGGACGAATCGGGGATCGAGACCCTGCGGGAGATGCTTCAGGGGCCAAAGGTGGTGGCGGTGGGTGAGATCGGTCTGGACTACCACTACGATTATTCGCCCCGGGAGAAGCAGCGGTATTGGTTCGAGCGGCAATTGGCCCTGGCGCAAGAAATATCGAAACCTGTCATCATCCACAGCCGGGAGGCTACCGAAGACACACTATCTGTCCTGAAGAAGTATGCGCGGTACGGCGTGTGGGGCGTGGTGCACGCCTTTTCCGGGAGTGTCGAGACCGCCGAGATCGTGCTTAATATGGGGCTCATGATCGGCATCGGGGGCACGGTGACATTCAAAAACGCCGTGAAGCCGGTGGAGGTAGCCGGGAAGGTCCCCATGGACAGGCTCCTGATCGAGACCGACTGCCCCTATCTGACCCCGGCGCCCCACCGGGGCAAGCGCAACGAGCCCGCCTACGTGGGGTACGTGGCGGAGAAGATCGCGGAGATACGGGGGATCCCTGTGGAGGACGTGATCCGGGTGACCTACGATAACGCCTGCAGGCTGTACGGCATAGACGGGGAGAACGAATGATGGGATACACCCGTTACGAAACACTGTCGGAATTCCGGGAAGACTGGGAAAAAACCCTGTGCCGGGATGAGATCGTGGCCAATCTGTTCTACGCCTGTTTTTCCGGGGAGGATCGTATCGAGGAGGGCCTGTGGGCCGCCAGTGTGGAGAGTGAAGCTGGCCTGCTATTGAGTATCCGCAGGGGAGACAAAGGCATGGTGCTCTATCATACGGGGGATGGGCTGGCTGATCTGTGTACCCGTCTGATCCAAGGGATGACTGCGGATCAGTACTGGCCGGACCAGTTCGTCGGTCCTTCCGAAACCCTTCGTGTATTCATCCCCCTGATTAATGGGAAAGGGCGCACATTTCAGGCCGTGAAGGACATGCGGGTGCACAAGCTCACCGGGGTGAAGCCTGTGCCGGAGACGGATGGGACTTTCCACAGGATAGACACGATGCTTTCATATTTGGTAGACTACGACATGGCCTTTCAACGGGACGTGGGCAACAGGGTGACCCGGGATGAGGTGGCAAAGCAGGTGCAAGACATGATCGATGAAGGACGGCTCTACGGCTGGATGGTGGGGGACCGGTGCGTATCCATGGCCACAAAGACCAGAAAGACCCCCCATGGGCGGTTTCTCTCCCATGTCTATACCCCAACCGAAGAGCGGGACAAGGGGTACGCCACATCCTGTGTGGCGGCATTGTCCCGGCTGCTGCTCGATGAAGGCAATGAGTACTGCGGGTTGTTTACCGATCTAAGCAACCCCGTGTCCAATCACATATACCAAAAGATGGGTTATGAGCCCTTCTGCGATTTTACGCTGTACCGACTAGAGGAGACACTCACATGACCGAACAATTCACCTATGAGCTCCACGGCGCGCTCTATGTCAATCTCACCAACCGCTGCACCAATCGATGCGATTTCTGCATCCGCACCCAGCAGGAAGGGGTGGGGGGCTATGACCTGTGGCTGAAACGCGAACCCTCCGCCGAGGAAGTGATCGCGCAGATCCCCGATCCGGCCCGCTACGACGAGATCGTCTTCTGCGGGTACGGGGAGCCGACGCTTAGGCTGGACGCGTTATTGAAGATCGCGGCCCATGTCAAGGAGCACGGGGGCCGCACCCGGATCAACACCAACGGTCAGGCCAATCTGTACCACAAGCGCAACGTGGTCCCCGAGATGAAGGGCCTCATAGACAGCGTGTCGGTGAGCCTAAACGCCCCCAGCGCTGAGGAATACGAGGCGATCTGCCACTCGGACTTCGGGGAAGCGGCCTACGCTGGGATCGAGTCCTTTGTGCGGAGCTGTCTGGCCGCCGGGATCGAGGCGACCTGCTCGGTGGTGGATGTGTTGAGCGTGGAGGACATCGAGCGGTGCGAGGTACTGACAAAGAAGATGGGGGCGAAGTTTCGGCTACGGCACGATCCGGCATGATCAGTCCGCCGATAAGGCCTCCTATGCGTCGTTGGCTTCACTTTTTTATTCGGTTACGTATATACGAATACGCTCCCTCATAAAAAGGCTTGCCGCCTAGCCTTGAAGACCTTCTCGACGGCCTGATCCATGGCTGCGCGGGGAAGGGAGAGACCCTTACGAAGGCACTATTTTTTTTCTAGCAGAGAGCGCCCAGTAAAACCCGGCGCCAAGCCCGGGGCTTTGCTGGGGCCGTTCTATGTAAGATTGCTTCGCAGGGCTGCTCTCGCAGGAGACGAGCAGGGTTTAGTGGGTAGCGCTACCCGGCGGAAAAGCGGGCGGCAGAATGAGACGCAAAATACGGGAAACATTCGGAACATTCATACAAAGACCCTGTTTCTTAACCCCAAAGACAGACAGCGGGGCCAAAGCAAGGTGCCGTTGCGGAAGACGACTTAGACAAATTTGGAAAAGAAAAGAATGGGGCGACGCCAAGACAGTTTTGAAGTACGCCTTAACGACCGCTCCAGAGAGCGACCCAGTTGTTTTAAGGCGCAAAACTGTCCCAGGAGCTCCGTTCTTTTCCCAAATTTGTCTACGGAGGATAGAGCAAGCGGCACGAAAAGAAGAAGATACCCACGCATTAATGTAAAGGATACGAGTGTAGAATGACGCTGGTAGTATCTCAGGTGACTAAATCCATATGAATGGGGCATTTCATTTTTCTTCCGTTTTTGATATCATAATAAAATGAGTGAAATAAACGAGAGGGGTGTCGCGGTGTATACGGCGCTGTACCGGGAGTGGCGGCCCGCCGATTTCGACGGCGTGGTGGGCCAGGAGCACATCACGTCCATATTGAAAAACCAGATCAGAACAGGCCGGATATCCCACGCCTATCTGTTTTCCGGCCCCCGGGGAACGGGGAAGACCAGCACGGCCAAGATATTCGCCCGGGCGGTGAACTGCGGGGCAAACCGGGAGGGAAATCCCTGCGGGGAATGCGCCGTGTGTAAAGAACTCTCCAACGAGAACAATATGGATGTCATCGAGATCGACGCCGCCTCCAATAACGGTGTGGACGAGATCCGGGATCTCCGGGAAAAGGTCCGGTACGCCCCCGCCGTGGGGACATACAAGGTCTATATCATCGACGAAGTCCACATGCTCAGCATCGGGGCCTTCAACGCCTTGCTAAAGACCCTGGAGGAGCCGCCGCCCCACGCCATATTTATCCTCGCCACCACCCAGCCGGGGAAACTGCCCTCCACCATACTCTCCCGCTGCCAGCATTATCAGTTCCGCCGGATCGCCCCCAAGGTGATCGTGGGGCTTCTTTCCGAGATATGCGAGGCCAAGGGGATCGAAACGGGCCCCGGGGCGCTAGAGGACATCGCGGCCTGGGCCCAGGGAGGGATGCGGGATGCATTAAGCCTGCTGGACCAGTGCGCGGGGATGGGGGAGGCTGTGACCCGGGAGGCCCTTGGCGAATTGCTGGGCTCTGCAAGTCCCGAGCGTCTCTTCGCCATGGGCGAGGGGCTGCTGGGGGACGACGCGGTGCCGGTGATCGAGCAGCTGGACGCGTTTATCCAGGAGGGGGGCGATCTGGAAGTCTTGATCGCCGATCTCATCGGACATTTACGAAACGTGATGATGGCGCTGATACTCTCCGACCCCGCCGAGGTGATCTACGGGGACGCCGCCACGCTGGAACAATATCAGGCACAGGCAAAGAAAGCCAGCCGTGAGAGGCTATTGCGCGCCCTGGATCGGTTGATCGAACTGCAAGGGGAACTCCGGTACAGCGAGCAGCCCCGGATGCTCATCGAGATGACATTTGTGGGGATCTGCCGCCCGCTGCCTGCGGAGTCCCACGACGATCTGCTGGATAAACTGGACCGACTCACGCGGATGGCGGCAGGGCAGGGCGGGAAGCCTATGAAGCAGGCGGCCGCGCAGGCAACGCCCGCCCCCGAAGCGCCGAAGGCAAAGGACAAGACCGAGGAAGTCAAGCCAAATAGGAAAGAGCCGGAGGCGAAGAAGCCGGATATACAGAAAGCGGCGCCAAAACAAGCCCCGGCGGAGGAAGCCCCTACGGCGGAGGAACCCCCCGCGGTGGACGCGGCTGCCCAGGAAGAGGGGGCTGGCGAACCAAAAGATCAGACAGGCGAGGGTGCGATCACGAAAGCCTGGCGGGATTTATTGAAGGAGATGCGCAAGCAGAACAGGCCCCTGGCCATGGCGTTAGCCAAGGCGCACGTATCGGGGGAGAGCGAACATATATTGGAACTGGTATTCTCCACCGAGGATGATATATATAAAAGCACGGTCACGGCCCCCGGCAAGAAGGAATGGCTGCGGGACTTTATCAAGGCTGAAATGGGAAGATCGGTGGATATCCGGGTGCGGAGCGAGGCGTTCCCTTCCCCGGAGCCGGTATCGATCCAGGACGACGTACCCGAGATCCCCCCCGAGGAGGCCGTCCAGGGTGTGATGGATGTCTTCGGGGCTGAATATGTTGAAGTACCAGAGACTTGAGGAGGAATAACAATGGCTAAAGGCGGTATCCCCGGCGGCATGGGGAATCTGATGAAACAGGCGCAGCAGATGCAGGCGCAGATGCAGAAGATGCAGGAGGAACTGGAACAGCGGACCGTGGAGGCCTCCGCAGGGGGCGGCATGGTCAAGGTGGTGGTCAACGGCAAGAAGGAACTCTTGGATATCACCATCGATCCCGCTGCTGTGGATCCCGAGGACGTGGAGATGCTCCAGGACCTGGTCCTGGCGGCGGTGAACGAAGGGATCCATCAGGCGGACGAGATGTTCCGCGAGGAGATGGGCCAGCTGACCGGGGGGCTCAATATACCGGGGATGTTCTAGATGCAGGAGTACATCGAGCCGGTCGCCAAGCTGGTGCACGAGCTAAGTAAGCTCCCCGGGGTGGGGGGCAAGAGCGCGCTAAGGCTGGCGTTTCATATCATCCATATGTCCGAGGAGGATGCCAGGCTGCTCTCCGACGCGATCGTAAGCGTCAAGGAAGATGTCAGCTACTGCTCCGTCTGCGGCAATATCACCGATCGGGACCCCTGTGTGATCTGCCGCAAACAGGGGACAGGCCGTGACCCCTCCGTGATCTGCGTGGTGGAAAAGGCACGGGATATCATGTCCATGGAGCGGGCCCGCAATTACCAGGGGCTCTACCATGTACTCCACGGCACCATCTCTCCCATGGACGGCATCGGCCCCGAGGATATCAATATCAAGTCACTCATAACCCGCCTCTCCGGCGGGGAAACCGAGGAAGTGATACTCGCCACCAATCCCGACATCGAGGGAGAGGCCACGGCGGTGTATCTCGCCCGCCTCATCAAGCCCATGGGGATCAAGGTCTCCCGGATCGCCCACGGCCTGCCGGTGGGGGGCGACCTGGAATACGCCGACGAAGTGACGCTCCAAAAGGCTCTGGAAGGCCGCCGGGAAATGTAGCCCCAGGCTGGCGATAAGGCCCGTCTGCTGCGTTACGGGTCCGGTTTCTTCCTCAGCGTAGGAATACTACTCTTGCGTCGTAGTACTCCCCGTGCCTTGCAGAAGGTGCAGTTTACTGCACCGGGTATAAGGCACAGGTTATTGTGCCAAAGGGCTTTCTTACCAGCCTGGAAGTTTTGGTGAAGAACGTCCACTGATTCATTACGTTGGCCGTCCCCATACGGGGTTCCTGGATTTACCGTTTATTACAGATACAAACCGGGCATACTAACCAAAGAAATGTTTGGGGAGGTGCCCGATGGATCGGCAGGGATTTTACGAAGCGGTCAACCAGGCCCGCAACGAGTGGCAGAACGCCCGGCAGCTATTTAACGACGTGAGCGAACCCGAGCTCATCGATTACGCCATATTCCGGGAGGAGGCCGCCCGGCGGCGGTACATGTACCTATTGAAGCAGGCCAAGCTGGAGGCGGCCAAGGATATCGGCATCGTGGTGGAGGATGAGCCGGAGCCGGAACTGGAAGTGGAAGAAAAGTAAAGGAAGCGAAAGAGCGGGATCCCGGGAGGGGTCCCTTTTTTGCTGTGCGGATACTTTGCGGGCCTAGGCGGTCATTTTTCACTGTCCATGACGCATAGTCTGTACACGGGAGGGATACTATGGATGGAATATCACTGCAGGCCGTGGGAATTTTCTTCGCAGCCCTGCTGGGGCTCTTTATCCTGGGCTGGCTACTGGCCCTGCCGGGAAAGACGCTTTTACGGTTTTTTCTCCATGCGCTCTGCGGGGGGCTTCTGCTGCTGTTGGCGCGGTTAGCCGCCCCTGTTACAGGGATACTGCCCGCGGTGAATCCGGCCACCCTCGGTATGAGCATTTTCCTGGGCGTGCCGGGGGTCCTGCTGGTGGTGGGCGCGACGGCCTTTTTGCAGGGAAAAAGGTAATCAATGGAGGCCCTTGTTTGATTGACATCGGCAAAAGGGTTTTGTTATAATAAATCGCGCCTTGTTACCGGCAGGGACAGGGCGAATTTTTTTAACTGTTATACTGTGGATGGACAGCCTGTTATAATACAGAAAGAAGGCTGGTAACCTGTGGTAGTACATCCATGGTCTAATAACCGGGCCTGCCCATACAGGCGCCGGTGTACAGCAGAAGGGAGGAACTGCTTACATGGGTAATATGGTAGAGATCCGCTGGCATGGACGGGGTGGACAAGGAGCCAAGACCGCGTCACTCTTACTGGCGGAAGCCGCGTTTGATACCGGCAAGTTTATTCAGGGGTTTCCGGAATACGGCCCCGAACGTATGGGTGCTCCCATCACCGCCTACAACAGGATCAGTGATGAGAAGATCACCATACACAGCAATATCTATGAACCCGATTATGTCGTCGTGGTCGACGAGACGCTCCTTGGTTCCGTAGACGTGACGGCGGGGCTTTCCGAAAAGGGAGCCGTGGTGGTCAATACGGCCAAGAGCCCGGACGAGATCCGGCCCCAGCTCAATGGTTACAAGGGCAAGGTCGCGACCATCGACGCCCGGACCATCTCCGAAGAGGCCCTGGGACGGTATTTCCCCAATGTCCCCATGCTGGGGGCGGTGGTGAAGGTCGCGGGTCTCATGCCCGACGATCAATTCGTCGAAGCCATGCAAAAGTCTTTCAAGCACAAATTCGCGACAAAACCTCAGGTCATCGACGGTAACATGAAAGCGTTGAAGAAAGCCATGCAGGAGGTGAAGGGGCTATGAGTGATAAGAAACGGCGGTTTGTATTCACCCCCGAGTCCACCTGGGAAGAGATGCCCGAAGGCGGGCTGATCCTGGACGCGGGCAACGCGGATGATTTTCTGACGGGTGACTGGCGCAATATCAAGCCTATCTGGCATGAAGACAAGTGCAAACAGTGCATGCTGTGCTATCCCGTGTGTCCCGACAGCTCGATCGAGGTCGAGGACGGCAAGATGACGGGTATCGACTACGACCACTGCAAAGGCTGCGGAGTATGCGCCCACGCGTGCAAATTCGGCGCCATCGACATGGTCGATGAAGCCGAGTAAGGAGGTAAGCTATGGCGATCAGAGATAAACTTAGCGGAAACGAAGCCGTCGCCGTCGCCATGCGGCAGATCGACCCGGATGTGGTCGCGGCTTTTCCCATCACGCCGTCCACGGAAGTACCCCAGTACTTCTCCCAGTTCGTGGCGGACGGCAAGGTACACACCGAATTTGTCCCGGTGGAGAGCGAACACAGCGCGATGAGCGCCTGCATCGGCAGCGAGTCCGCCGGCGGGCGGACCATGACGGCCACCTCGGCCAACGGGCTGGCGCTGATGTGGGAGATGCTCTATATCGCGGCGTCCAGCCGCCTGCCCATCGTGCTCTCGGTGGTCAATCGGGCGCTATCCGGCCCCATCAATATCCACAACGATCACAGCGACAGCATGGGCGCCCGGGATTCCGGCTGGATCCAGCTGTACTGCGAGGACAACCAGGAAGCCTACGACAACGTGATCCAGGCGATCCGCATCGGGGAGCACCCCGACGTCAATCTGCCGGTCATGGTCTGCTTCGATGGGTTCATCACCAGCCACTCGGTGGAGAATATCGAATTATTGGAAGACGACAAGGTCAAGAATTTCGTGGGCAGCTACCACCCCAAGGAATACCTGCTGAAACGGGAAACCCCCATCGCGGTGGGACCATTGGATCTGCAGCCCCATTATTTCGAGCACAAGCGCAGCCAGGCTGAGGGTATGACGAACAGCAAGAAGGTCATCCTGGACGTGGCCAAGGAGTTCCAAAAGATGGCGGGCCGCGAATACGGGTTCTTTGAGGAATACCGGATGGACGACGCGGAAGTCGGCATCATCGTGCTGAACTCCACGGCGGGAACGGCCAAGACGGTGGTGGACGATCTCAGAGACAAGGGCGTCAAGGCCGGTCTCATCAAGATCCGCGTGTTCCGTCCCTTCCCCTTTGAGGAACTGGGCAAGGCGGTATCGGGTCTGAAGGCCCTGGCCGTCATGGACAAATCCGACGGATTTGCCGCCATGGGCGGTCCGGTATTCAACGACGTGCGCAGCGCGATGTTTGATTACGCCAAGGACGTGCCCTGCATCAATTACATCTACGGTCTGGGCGGACGCGACGTCCGCGCGGACGATATCGCGAAAGTATATGCCGACCTGGGGAAGATCGCCGAAACCGGCAAGGTGAAATCGACCTTCAATTACCTGGGTGTGCGTGAGTAAGGAGGTGGACGAAAATGGCATACAATCTGAAAGAATCGACCAAAAAACCAGATAGACTGACCGGCGGTCACAGGATGTGCGCGGGCTGCGGCGCTCCCGTAGTCGTCCGTACCATACTGCGGGCTGTCAAGGAAGAGGACCACGCGGTGGTCGGGGCGGCGACAGGATGCCTGGAGGTCTCCACCTGCCTGTATCCCTTCACGGCCTGGAAGGACAGCTTTATCCACAGCGCTTTCGAGAACGCGGGCGCCACGGTGTCCGGGGCGGAAGCGGCCTACACCGCCATGAAGAAGACCGGCAAGGTCGAGGGCGACACCAAATTTATCGCCTTTGGCGGCGACGGCGGCACCTACGACATCGGGCTCCAGTCCCTATCGGGCGCCATGGAGCGCGGCCATGACATGGTCTATGTCTGCTATGACAACGAGGCCTACATGAATACCGGTATCCAGCGCTCTAGCTCGACGCCGAAATACGCGGATACCACCACCAGCCCGGCTGGTACGGTGATCCCCGGCAAGCCCCAGTTCAAGAAGGACCTGACCGAGGTCATGGTGGCCCATCACCTGCCCTATGTGGCACAGAGCGCGCCGATGACCAATTTCAAGGACCTGTATGATAAGGCCGAGAAGGCCATCTATACGAAAGGTCCTGCGTTTCTAAACGTACTGGCCCCCTGCCCCCGCGGCTGGCGGTATGACACCCCCATGCTGATGGATATCATCAAGCTGGCGGTGGACAGCTGCGTATGGCCCCTCTACGAGGTGGTGGAAGGCGAGTACAAACTCACCTACCGGCCCAAGATCAAGGTGCCGGTGGCCGATTACCTGAAACCCCAGGGACGCTTCCGTCATCTATTCAAGAGCGACGTGGGCGCGGAAATGCTGAAAGACCTCCAGAAGGAAGTCGACCGGCGCTGGGAAAACCTGTTGAAACTCTGCGGAGAGTAAAGAAGCATAATAAACCACAACACGCATAAAAGGGCTGGTTCCTTGTAATAAGGGGCCGGTCTTTTTTTGACCCAGACTGGCGATAAAGCCCGTCTGCTGCGTTACGGGTCCGGTTTCATCCTCAGCGTAGGTTCCACTACGCAAATAGGCATCGTATACGATGCCTAGAGGTGAAATCCTCCAATGGTGCGGTTTACCGCACTCCCGTTTCCATGCCTTGCATTCAGGGCTTTCTAGCCAGCCTGGAAGTTTTGGCATAGATCGGCGATAAAGCCCGTCTGCGAAATGGTATTGCGAAAGCCAATCATCCAAAGGCGAACGCCACTCAATGTCCCCGAGCCTTTTTTCCCTTGCGGGTCCGGTTTCATCCACCATAATGCCATTGGCAAAAAGAAATGGATACTGATATACTTTTATATAATGGGAATTGAAAGGGGTGACGGCTCTATGGATACGGACAAGCAGTGGAGCGATCTGGAAGTGATCATCACGCACTGCGAGGACTGCCCCTTGCACGAGAAACGAACCCGCGCCGTGCCGGGGGAGGGCAACAGGCAGGCGGACCTGATGTTTATCGGAGAGGGCCCCGGCCGGGATGAGGATCAGCAGGGACGGCCATTTGTGGGGAAGGCCGGGCAACTTCTGGACAAGATGATCGCCGCCATCGGGTACAAGCGGGAGGATGTCTATATCGCCAATATCGTCAAGTGCCGTCCGCCCGGCAATCGTGTCCCCACCGCCGACGAGGCCGAGGCCTGCATGAAATACCTGCGGCGGCAGGTCTTTCTCATAGAACCCAAGGTGATCGTGCTCCTAGGCTCCACGGCGCTTCGGTTCACCGTGGACAAGGAGGCCCGGATCACCCGGATGCGGGGAAACTGGATCGAGCGCAAGGGGGTCTATATGATGCCCACCTATCATCCGGCGGCATTGCTACGGGACCCGGCCAAGAAATACGAGGCCTGGGAGGACCTCAAAAAGGTCCAGGCGAAGCTGGCGGAACTATCAAATCAAAGCGAATAATTTAGCATAAAAGAAGGTATTTTGATGGCAGAACAGGAACATTCGATTTTTTTTGCGCCGCAGCAGCAGATCACATTGCTCGACCCGCCCAAAACGGAGTGGACGCTGGACATCGGCGGTGGCGGGGAAGGGACCATGGCCCGGTGGATCGGCCCGAAGGTGGTGGCCATCGACATGAGCGAGCGGGAGCTAGCAGAAGCGCCGGCGGGGCCATTGAAGATGGTCGGTGACGGGAGCGATACGCCCTTTCTGGAAGGGAGCTTCGATCTGGTGACCATGTTTTTCGTGATGATGTATGTTGCCCCGGAAAAACGGGAGAAGATATGGCGGGAGGCCTGGCGGGTGCTGAAGCCCGGTGGCCGGGTGCTGATGTGGGGGCTTAGGATCCCGCCCTACGACGGGGTCCATGATGTGTACGCCTTTCACCTCAATATCGGTCATCCCAAAGGCGAGATCGAGACCGGGTACGGAACCCGCTGGGAGGGCTATGAGCAGGATCCGGATACGCACCTTGGATGGGCCCGGGACGCGGGGTTTGCCATCCGCCGGCATGAATCCAGCGATGTGATCTTTCATATCGAAGCGATCAAAGGAGAAAGCGCATGAATCCGACCATAGAGACCATCATGAACCGGACATCCCTGCGAAAATACGAGGAGAAGCCCATCGATCCCCAGCACCGTGACCTGATCCTGCAAAGCGCCTGGCGGGCTCCCACGGCGGGAAATATGATGCTGTACTCGGTGATCGAGGTCACGGACCAGGCGATCAAGGATACCCTCTCTGAGACCTGCGATCACCAGCCCTTTATCAAAAAGGCCCCCATGGTGCATATTTTCCTGGCCGACGTGACCCGCTGGTATGATTATTACGAGGCCTGCGGGGTGGCGGAATGGCAGGCGGAGCAGGGCAAAGACTACGAGGGGCCGGATGAGGCGGATTTTCTGCTGGCCGTAAATGACGCCATCATCGCCGCACAGAATACGGTCATCGCGGCGGAATCCCTCGGCATCGGCTCCTGCTATATCGGGGACATCATGGAGCAGTACGAGACCCACCGGGAAATGTTCAATCTGCCGGAGCGGGCGTTCCCGGTCTGCATGCTCTGCTACGGGTACTACCCGGGCGGTAAACGCCATACACCCATGTGGCGGCTGGATGACAAGTATGCTTTTCATCAGAACCAGTACCACCGTGTGCCCCCCGATGAACTAAGCGGGATGTTTGAGAGAAGCCGGTTTAACTTCCCGGCGGATAACCGGTACGGAGCCGGGAACTTCGGGCAGTTTCATTACGCCATGAAGATGGGTTCGCCCTTCAAGCAGGAGATGACCCGCTCGATCCGAGCGGCCATGAAGCACTGGCGGGGAACCCAAAGGCATGGGACGTGATCGTACACTCAGAATCATACCCGACCCCGACGCCCGCATCGGAAAAATCAGTCGGGAAACAAAGAGACTGGCCCGGCGGCTGCATCGTGAGGCCAAGAAGACTTCCCTCGGGAAGGCACTGAATAGCAGATACAAAACAGAACTTATAGGAGGTATGGATGTACGCGGGTAAGCTTGTGCGCCTGCGGGAGCCAAGGAAAAACGACCTGGAAAAGACCCGGGCCTTCTTAAACGACTGCGAGACCCGGGACTACATGAATCCCGGGATCGCCTACCCCTACACCGCGGCCGACGCCGAAAAATGGTTTGAGAAAATCAGCGCGAATCATGACACCTATCACTTCGCCATCGAGACTCTGGATACCGGGAAATACATCGGCGGCTGCGGTATCAATGCCGTGAACTGGAAGATCCGGGCGGCGGAATTGGAGATATTCATCGGGGACAAGGACTACCGGGGAAAGGGATATGGCACCGACGCTATGGAGGTGCTGATCGATTTCTGCTTCTCGGAGATGAATCTCAACAAGATCATCCTGATGGTGCATTCCTTTAATGAAAGAGCCCTGCGCTGTTACGAGAAGTGCGGCTTTAGCGTGGAGGGCGTGCTGCGCCAGGAGGTATACCGCCACGGCCGGTATTATGACAGCATCGCCATGGGGCTTTTGCGGGAGGAGTGGGATTCCCGGAAAGAGGACGAACGATGACAACGGTCGTCTTTTGGGATTTTCACGGCACGCTGACATACGACCGCTACGGGTGGAGCGGAACCATGCTCCGCATCCTGGAGAAACACCGGCCGGGTCACACCGTCAAGCGCAAGACCCTCTCCCGTCTATTGTGCACAGGGTTCCCCTGGCACAACCCCGAGAAGGGCCACACCGAGTATAACGATGATCCCGACGGGTGGTGGCGGGCCTCCGATGAGCAGATGACGCGGGTCTTCAATCAGATCGGGGTCCCCATGGAGGAAGCCCGGCGGCTGGCGGGTCTTTTCCGGGAGATGTATACCGGATGCGCGGAGAACTTCATCACCTACCCGGACACCTGTGAGGCATTGGCGCTGACCAGAGCCCATGGATACAAAAACGTCATCCTGTCCAATCATATCCCGGAGTTATCCGATATTATCGCCAAGCTACCCTTTGCGGAGCTTATCGACGGGATCGTGAATTCCGCTAGTATCGGCTATGAAAAGCCCCATCCTGTTATCTTTCAGAAAGCCAGGGAAGCGATGGGTTGTCCCGATATCTGCTGGATGGTGGGGGATAACTATACTGCCGACTACCTGGGCGCACGGGAGGCGGGGATGAACGCGATATGGGTCCACGGCCATGACGAACCGCCCGAGAGCGGGGAAAAACCCCTTAATACCCTGATGGAAGCGGCGCGGATCATGACAGGAGAAACAGGCGATGGAGAAGAATAAAGAACTGAAAAAACTGAACCGGCGGATGCAGGCCACCTTGGACCCCATTTTTGACGATCCCGCCAAGGTGTGGGTTTGCGGGGAAGGGAGCGCCGACGCCGAGCTGATGCTCATCGGTGAGGCTCCGGGAAAGGAAGAGGTGCGCCAGGGCAGACCCTTCGTGGGGCAGGCGGGCAAGAACCTCGATGAATTCCTCGATATGCTGGGGATAGAGCGGGGGGATATCTATATCACCAACGCGGTGAAGTTCCGTCCCGTTAAGGTCAATCCCGAAACAGGCCGGGTCAGCAACCGCACCCCCAGCCGGGAGGAAACGGCGCTCTGCGCCGGGTGGGTCTTTCAGGAGATCGCCATCATCAAGCCGCGTCTGGTGGTGACCCTGGGAAACACCCCCCTAAGGGTGGTGACCGACGATAAAAAATCCGTCATCGGCTCCATGCACGGGCAGATCCACAGCCTGACCATCGGACCCCAAGGTCAGCCCATCGAGCTTTTCCCCCTGTACCATCCGGCCAGCATCATCTACCGGCGGGAACTTAGGTCCGTCTATGAGGAGGACATACTGGAATTGAAACGGATTTTTTCGGGGTGAGACGCCGGCTCCCTTGCCCAAGGGGGCTTTTTTTGTTAAAATGAAGCAACTACATGATGGGGGTCATACCATGTCAGACCAAAAACCCAGGATATTCAGCGGCATACAGCCGTCGGGCAATATTACCATCGGCAATTACATCGGGGCGATCCGCAATTTCGTCAAGCTGCAGGACACCTACGACAGCGTATACTGTATCGTGGATCTCCACGCGTTGACGGTACGCCAGGACCCTGTTCTTTTGCGGAAGCAGGCCCGGAGCCTGCTGGCGCTCTATATCGCCTTCGGCCTGGACCCTGAGAAGAATATACTGTTCGTCCAGTCCCATGTCCCCGCCCACGCCGAACTGACCTGGGTCCTGAACTGCTACACCTATATGGGCGAGCTCTCCCGCATGACCCAGTACAAGGAAAAATCCCAGCGGCACAATGAGAATATCAACGCGGGGCTCTTTGACTATCCGGTGCTGATGGCCTCCGATATCCTCCTGTACCAGACCGATCTGGTGCCCATCGGGGAGGACCAGCGGCAGCACCTGGAGATCACACGGGATATCGCCAACCGGTTCAACAATGTATACGGGAACGTATTTACGATCCCTGAGGCCTATATCCCCAAGGTCGGGGCCCGGATCATGAGCCTGACTGAGCCTACGGCCAAGATGAGCAAGTCTGATGAAAACGTGAATAATTTTATCTCCGTACTCGACCCCCCGGACGTGATCATGCGCAAGTGCAAGCGTGCGGTGACCGACTCGGAGGCCCAGGTGCGGTACGACGATACGAACAAACCGGGGGTCAGCAATCTGATGACCATCTACGCCTGCATGACGGGCAAGAACATACCCGAGGTGGAGAAGGAGTTTGACGGCAAAGGATACGGGGATTTCAAGCAGGCGGTGGGCCAGTCCGTGGTGGACACGCTCTCGCCCATCCAGGATACCCACGCCCGGCTTATGGCGGATAAGGCCTATCTCGATCAGGTGATGGCCGAGGGGGCGGCACGGGCCGAGAGTCTGGCCAGACGAACGCTGCAGAAGGTTTATAAGAAAATAGGTCTTATTCCAAGACCCTAGGATATAAACCGGCTGTAAAGGCCGGTTTTTTATTTCCAAAAGATAGGAAATCCATCGCAAGTGACATATTATGACATACAGGGCGTGATAAGATGAAATGTATATGTAAAGCGGATAGGGATGAGCGAGTGAAGCCCGATAATTTGGCAAAGCAGGTGGCGGCATACCTCCGGCAGGGAGAGAACACCAAGCAGAAACTCGGTATAGAATTGGAACATTTTCTGGTCCGGGCCGATGATCTGTGTTCGGTCCCCTATCGGGGAGGGGTGGAGAGCTTCTTGGCGGCGCTGATCCCCAATGGGTGGGAGCCTGTGATCCAGGAGGGGGAATTGATGGGCCTTCGGGGAGAGCTGGGGGAGATCACCCTGGAGCCCGGCGGCCAGATCGAGATCAGCCTGTATCCCTGTTCCTGCGTAAAGGCACTGGACGGGGAATACCGGTCTTTTCTAGGGCAGGTCACCCCTATCCTCCGAGAACGGGGCTGGGCCCTTGCCTGCACGGGGTACCGCCCGGCGGACGGGATCGACGGCATTCCGCTCCTGCCCAAGGAACGCTACCGGATGATGTACCGGTATTTCGGGAAACACGGGGGGGCGTACGCCCACAATATGATGAAGGGGTCGGCTGCCGAGCAGATCAGCATCGACTACCGGGACGAGGACGATTTTGTCCGAAAGATGCGCGTCGCCCTTTTCCTCGCGCCCTTCGTGGCCGCGTCCTTTGACAATGTGGCAGTATTCGAGGGGGACGCGCCGCCCCATACCGCCATGCGTAGCGTCATATGGAGCGGGTGCGACGGGGTCAGAAGCGGCATTCCCTGGGAGGTCTTCGCGCCTGATTTCGGATACGAAAGCTACGGGCGGATGCTGCTGGAGAGGCCATTGATCCTTAAGAATCAGAACGGGGAAATGAAGTATACGGGGAACCTCACCGGGGCGGAGGTCTACCGGGAGGGGATGGATGAATCCGAAATCCGGCATGTATTGTCCATGTTTTTTTTCGATGCCCGGGCAAAGCAGTACATAGAAGTGCGGATGGGGGATATGCTTCCCCCGGACATGTCATTCGGGTACGCGGCCCTGATAAAGGGACTGATGTACGATGAGGACAATCTCCGTATGCTGGGGGAGATGGCGGAAAATCTGGATCGCGAGGCCCATGTCCGACTGCTCGCGGAGGTGCAGCGCGTGGGTCCTGAGGCGATGTGGCAGGGGAAACCCGTACGTGAATGGGTGGCAGACTGGGCCAGGCGGGCAATAAAAGGGCTGGAAACCGAAGAGCGAGAATATATAGAACGCCTCTTGCCCGACCTCAAAGCGGGACGTACCCCCGCCATGCGGACGATGGAGCATATGGATGCGGGCAGGCAGGCTTTTGCCTGGTGTCTGATACAATGAAGGGGCATATATGAGACGGTCACGGGAGTGGTACGCACGCTATCAGCGGCAGGTGGAGAAACAGCCGCTATTATATAGGAAGAAATGGGACGAGGCCAGGGCGCTGATCCGGGACTCATCCGCCTGGTACGGCGGGGAGCCGGTGCATTTCATCTACCAGCCCCTGTTTTTTGACCGGGAAGACATGGCGTTTTTCAAGAAAATCAGCGCCGAAATGACCGGTATACTCAAAAAGGTAATCAGGGAATACAGGCGCAGCGCGGATTTCCGGGAGCAGTTCGGGTTTTCCCCCGAGATGGAGGAACTGGTGCTCTGCGATCCCAGGTATGGGATGGACTTTCCCATGGCCCGCTACGATATATTCTATCATTATAGTGACGCTGACAGCGGTGATCAGGCATTCCAGTTCTGCGAACTCAACGGGGACGGCAGCTCCAGCATGAATGAAAGCCGGGCCCTTTACGAGGCGTTTGCAGAAACTGACGCCCTGGGGGCGATGGCAAAGAAAGATGATTTCGGGACGCCGGAATTGTTCAATAGCTGGATCGATGCGCTTTTGGTCGATTACCGGCGGTTCGCGGGCGACGGAGCAGTGGAGACTCCCCGTATCGCCATCGCGGATTTTGCCGGAGAGGGGATCGAGAGTGAATTTAAGGAATTCATCCGGCGGATGGAAGAAAGGGGTTTAACGGCCCATATCGCCGATCCCAGGGAATTGGTATACCGGGACAAGGCAGTGTACCTAGACGATGAAAAGGTGGACATTGTCTACCGCCGGGCCACCACCGCCCGGGTGATGGCGTTTTATGAAGAAGTCCGGGACTTTATCCGGGCGTACCGGGAGGGGGCGGTCTGTGTCGTGGGGGGATTTTCGTCCCAGATTATCCACAATAAGATGATCTTCAAGGTACTGCATGACGAGGCCAACGCGAGTCTCTTTACCACGGAGGAGACGCGTTTTATCCGGGCCCATGTGCCCCATACCGAGGTATTGACCGGGGAAAACATGCATACCTATATAGAGGAGCCGTCTTGCTGGATACTGAAACCATTTGATCAGTATGGGGCTCACGGTATCCATATGGGGCGGGACATGGACGCGGCGGCGTGGCGGCAGGCCGTCACCGAGAGCGCGGCGTCGGGGGGATATCTGGTACAGGCCGCCTGCCGAGTGCCCCGGCTGCCCATGCTGACAATAGACGAAGACCGTGTGTTTTTCGAGCCTTATAATTATTTGATCGGATTGTTTCAATACAATGAATCCTTCGCGGGATTTTACTCCCGGGCCGGACGGCGGCACATCATCGCGTCCCACGGGGGAGAGGCCTGCACGGTGCCCAATTTCGTAGAGGGGCTATAACCTCTAATGCTGGCCTCAGAGATCAGAGAAAAGGCATTGTCTCTGGGATTCGGGGATGTAGGGTTCACCGACGCGGCTCCCTTCACCCGCTGGGCCACAGAGATGGAGCGGCGCAAGCGGACAGAGGCGGCCATGCGTCCGGTCTGGGAGCGGTACCGGATCGCCTCCGATCCATTGACGGTGATGCCTGAAGCGAAGACCATCGTCGTGCTGGCTTGGCCCTACCGGCCTTATGGCGGGGAATGGCCGGAGGGACACTTGAGATGGTCGGCGTATTATGAGTGCCGGGGTCCCGCCCGCGAGGCGATGGGTGTACTGACCGAATGGCTCCGGGAACGGGGTGTCACCGCTCTGGAGGCCAACGATCAGTTGCCGTTGAAGGAAGCGGCGCAACGGGCCGGATTGGGCCGCATCGGACGAAACCAACTGCTGATCACCCCCCGGTGGGGATCGTGCGTATACCTGGGGGCTGTGCTGTTTGATACGACGGTCGCCGAAAAGCGGGAGCCGGTAAAGCCACTCGATTGTGACACGTGTCGGCGGTGCGCGGCGGCCTGCCCGACGGGGGCGCTTACGGACGACGGGCTGTTTCATCGAAAGAAGTGTCTGCGGCATTATATGCTGCTTGGTGACACTATACCGGAGACGGTCCGCGGTCTTCTGGGAAACGATCTTGTTGGGTGCGATACCTGCCAGCGGGTTTGTCCGCACAATCATGGGCAATATAAAGGAGAACGAACCCCGGAACCTGATATGATATCCGCTTTTTGCATCGCGGATATCCTGGAGGAATGGCAGTCGGGACTTAAAAACCGCATGGCACGTATGGCACCGGTGATCGGCGGCAATTACGCCAGAGCGACCAAGGTGCTCTCCGCCGCTTTGATCGCCGCCAGGAAATATCCGGAACTGACTTCGGCCATCGGACGTGCGCTTGCGCATCCAGCGCCTCGTATCCGGAAATACGCGGCCTGGGCATTGTCCTATCACCCGTATGAAGAGGCCGGGGAACTGCTTGGCAACGCGTTGACTGGCGAAGCGGACAGTGAAGTGAGAAAGGAGATCACGGCGGCGCTGGACCGGATGGCCGGCGCCGGGGAAGATATAGATTAGGAGGCGGTACCATGAGCTTTATACATGATGTGGGGCAGAAGCTGGGACGCGCGGCGCAGAACGTGGGGAAGAAGACCGGTGAATGGGTCAGCAATGTAGGGGAGAGGACGGAGGAGGTGGCAACCGTCGGCAAACTGAATGTGGAGATAGGCAGGATCAAGGCCGAGATCAAGCAATTGATCACCAAGCTGGGAGAAGCGGCCTATTCCGCCTATTCAGAGGGACTGGACTGGAACGACACCTGCGGGCCGGTCTGCGATGAGATCCAGGAAAAGCATGATAGGATCGCCGAAATCGAAGCGGAGGTGGCCCGGATACGGGAGCAGTCCGATGAGCGGGTCAGGGCAAAGAGGGAAAAAGCGGCGGCGAAAAAGAAGGAAAAAGCGGCTCAAGACCCTCCCGCCCCGGAGCAGGAGCAGACGGAAGAGATTTCACAAGAACTGGTCGAAGAAAGTATCCCGCAGCAGTCCGAAGAAAACGCGCCCGAATAAAGGGGCAAAAATCCGGGAAATACTGAAAAATGCTTGTTTCAAGCCATATAAAACGGTTGAATAATGGATAGGAGCCATTTTAATCGGAAGGGATGAATGTCAGTGAAGAAATACCAGTGTACAATATGCGGGTATATATATGACCCGGCGGCGGGTGATCCGGACAGCGGAGTAGAACCGGGGACGGCCTTTGAAGATCTCCCCGACAACTGGGTCTGCCCCGAGTGCGGGGTGGGCAAGGATCTTTTTGAAGAGCTGGATTAAAACGGACTGCCAAGCCAAACACGCTTGGCAGTATTTTCACAGGGAGTGAAGTATGAAAATCACAGATACAATACATTGGGTAGGGTCGGTCAACCCCGACCTGCGCGTATTCGATATTATCATGGAAACGGAGTGGGGTACGTCTTACAACGCGTATCTAGTCCGGGGAGAGCAGAAAACGGCACTCATTGAGACCGTCAAGAGCCGTTTCGCGGATGACTGTCTACAGAAGATCCGTGCGGTGATGGACCCAGCGGACATTGATTATATCATCGCCGACCATACCGAGCCCGATCACTCGGGCGCGGTCAAGGCGCTCCTTGCGCATATGCCCAAGGCGACGGTGGTGGCGTCCAGGGCCGGTATTGACTTTCTCAAGGAGATTGTGAACGAACCCTTTGCGTCCATGACTGTCAAGACAGGGGACAGCCTTGATCTGGGGGGCAGGACACTGGAATTCATATCGGCGCCGTTTCTGCATTGGCCCGATTCCATGTTTACCTGGGTCCCCGAGGAGAAGGCACTGTTCTCCGGGGATGTATTTGGCTGCCACTATGCCATGCCTAACCAGAAACTGTTTGACGACGAGAGCGACCGGGATCTGGCCAAAGCACAGAAATACTATTACGATGTGATCATGTCGCCCTTTGCGTCCTATATGCGAGCGGCTTTGGATAGAATAGAGGATCTGGATATAGATCTGATCTGCCCCTCCCATGGGCCGGTGCTGCGATTTACCATCCAGGAGATCATACAGAAATACCAGCACTGGAGCCAGGAGGCGCCCAAAAATGACCCGCCGAAGGTCTTTATCGGGTATGTGTCGGCATACGGCAATACCAGGGCCCTGGCGGAGTGCATTGAAGCAGGACTAAAAAAATCTGGTACTTTTGATATCACGGTGCAGGATGTGTCCGAGGTCGAGGTCGGCGAGACCCTTTCTGAGATAGAGAGGGCAGACGCCATCGCCATCGGATCCCCGACGTTTAACCGGGACGCGTTGCTGCCGGTGTGGCATGTTCTGAGCGGTATCGGTTTCTACCAAAACAAAGGAAAGCCGGCGGCGGCTTTCGGCTCCTATGGATGGAGCGGCGAAGCGGCGGGGCTGATGGCCGAAAGGCTTCGCAGCCTGCAGATGAAGGTCATGGAGGATACGCTGCGGGTCCGTTTGATCCCCAGCGAGGAACAAAAACAACAGGCGGTGGATTACGGCAAGGCATTCGGAACATTCATCAAGGAGACTCTCGCATGAGCAAACTCGATAGGCTCAACGGGGAAGAGGCCCTTAAGATGGCCATCGCCCTGGAGGAGCAGGGACTGCGCTTTTACAGGTGGGCGGCAGAATCAATCGGAGAGAGTGGGCCGTCCAAGATGTTTCGGAAATTCGCAGAGGAGGAGCGGGAACATGCCGAGATCTTTCAGGGTATGATGGATACAACCGAACCCCTTCAGCCGTTGTTTGACGAGGAGGAGGCCGAGGCTTACCTGGGAGCCCTGATGAAGGATACCGTTTTCCCCGACCAGTGCCAGTGGGAGGAGCAGGTAAAAGCCTTCAATGATACGGCATCGATCGTCAATTACGCCATACAGGCTGAGAACGACTCCATACGTCTGTATACCGAGATGATGATCCAGGCAAAAGTGCTGGACGCGAAGAAGACATTACGCGCGATCATGGAGGAGGAAAAGGGCCATCTCGCCAAGCTCGAAAGGTACCTTTCGACATTGTCGTAATACCCATAAAACGGTTATAAAACGGGGTTGACAGGTACATATGAGAATGTTATTATAGGGGAGCCGCTTCGGTAATGAGGCGGCTTACTGTTCCTTGAAAAGTGGATAGAGGATATAAGCACAAGCGAGGTGTCTGTAGATGTCAAGTACCCAAGCCGGGCGCTGGACAAATCGCAGGCATCACAAGAGCCTGAAAAAGTGGACATGGAAGACATGTCCCTGTCAAGATTAACGAGAGAGTTTGATCCTGGCTCAGGACGAACGCTGGCGGCGTGCTTAACACATGCAA
>ENA-ORCX01000212-ORCX01000212.1-marine-metagenome-genome-assembly--contig:-NODE-212-length-40265-cov-42.074176_pt1 | contig 40265 bp, 39 predicted proteins | sample MGYA00248630_ERZ508518 | MGnify/ENA primary metagenome ERZ508518 (study PRJEB26188, sample SAMN06268768) | marine metagenome | isolation source: Bioluminescent Bay, La Paraguera, Puerto Rico | place...
TAATCCTTCGCTTCGTTAACATTCTCTAAGCCTCTACGCAGATGTTATTTCCATAATATGTATCACAATTTAAATATACACCTAGAAATATATAGTTACTTGAGTTTAAAATATGTATGGAGTATAATTAAAGAAAAATGAGAAATGAGGTCAGCAATGAAAAATTCAGACATTTATAATAAACCAAAGCATATGACCAGCATAGGAGGACAGGCTCTTATTGAAGGTTTGATGATGATGGGACCTAATGATGTTGCAATTGCAGTTAGGAAACCAGATGGGGAAATAATATTGGAAAAGAGGCCTCTGCCAAAGAGAAGTAAACTATCAAAGTTTCCTTTGGTAAGAGGAGTTGTAGGCCTGTTTAAACAGATGGTTGTTGGCATAAAGGCATTGATGTTTTCTGCCGAATTTGTAGACCTTGAAGATGAGGAAGAGTCAGAACCATCAAAGTTTGATCAATTTTTTGAAAAGGTTTTAGGTAAAGTTTTTGGAAATAAACTACAGGATGCTTTGATATATATATCTGTGGTTATTTCGCTTTTATTTAGTGTAGGACTATTTATACTGCTTCCAAATTTTATTGCTGGATTTTTGCCTTTTGATAAAGAAACAAGTACTGGAGTTATATTGTATAATCTTGTTGAGGGTATAGTAAAAATAATTTTGTTTTTTACGTATATGGTATTGATATCAAAATTAAACGATATAAAGAGAGTTTGGCAATATCACGGTGCCGAGCACAAAACTATCCATTGTTATGAGCATCAAGAAGAACTTACTGTAGAAAATATTCAGAAGTATTCAACAAGGCATCCTAGATGTGGAACATCTTTCCTTTTCACAGTTATGGTAGTAAGTATTTTGGTGTTTTCCTTTGCGGGATGGTATGATGCGGCTTGGAAGAATATGATAATAAGACTGTTGTTGTTGCCTGTTGTTGCAGGTATATCTTATGAAATTATTAAGTTTGCAGGCAAAAGCGAATCAAAAGTTGTGCAGTTATTAAATGTACCCGGTTTGATGTTTCAAAACTTTACGACCAAAGAACCTGATGATAGTATGGTTGAAGTTGCTATAGAAGCAATGAAAGGTGTTTTAGAAACAACAAACGAAGGAGAAGATAAGTGGTGATTTTTAACCAATTATTTTTTTGAAACGACCTATATTTTTCTCGAAAAACATTTTGCTTTATTTAATTTTTATTTTCGAGAAATAATATACATCTGCCTATAAAATTAAAAAGATGTTATGTAATAAACTTTTTGACTTTTAGATAAACAAAAATTGTAAAAGAGGAGATAAAAGTTGGTATTGAAAGATGTTTTTGCAAAAGGGATTAATATGCTTAAGCTATCAAATATTGATGCCCCGGTAATTACAGCCGGGGCAATATTATGTTTTGTTTTAGGCTGTGAAAAAATTTATCTTTATTCCCATGACGATTACACATTAAGTAAAAATGAGTATGAACAATATCTTGCTGCGTTAAAAAGGAGAATAGCTGGTGAACCACTTCAATATATAATAGGTTGTCAGGAATTTATGTCTTTAAACTTTAAGGTTACTAAAGATGTTTTGATACCCAGACAAGACACTGAAACATTGGTGGAATGTATAATTGAGTTGGCTAATGAAATGGATACTGTAAGTATTCTAGATATTGGGACTGGATCTGGATGTATAGCTATAAGCCTTGCTTACTATATAAAAAACAGTCAAGTTATGGGAATTGATATTTCAAAAGGAGCACTTAGAGTTGCAATAGAAAATGCTCGAACTTGTGGTGTTGAAAAAAAGGCTGTTTTTATTGAGAGCAATCTTTTTGAGAATGTACCGCATAAAAAGTTTGATGTTATTGTTTCTAACCCTCCATATATACCGCTTAAAGACATTGATATGCTAGAGGAGCAAGTTAAGGATTTCGAGCCTAAAACTGTTTTAGATGGAGGAGAGGATGGCCTCTACTTTTATAAAAAAATAGTGAAAGAATCGATTGATTTTTTAAAACCAGAAGGTATTTTAGCATTTGAAGTGGGTTTTGACCAAGCTCAAGAGGTTGTAAGAATTATGGGAGCAAGTTATCAAAACATAAAGGTTCAAAAGGACTTAGCTGGGATTGAACGTGTTGTTATGGGGAGTCTTTCCAAATAGTTATAATACCCGATGAATTTAAATTTTTTAAGAAAATCATTATAATAGGGCCTAAGAATAGTCCGACTATTCCAAAAATCACTACACCTAAATACATAGAGATAAGAGTTGCCATTGGATGAAGACCGGTTTTTATAGAAACGATTTTTGGTTCAATTATCTGTCTTACTATAATAGCAAATAGATATACACCCGAAAGGCCTAAAGCCATACGAAGGTTGCCAGTAATAAAGTTTAAAAGTATCCAAGGAACCATTACAATACCAGATCCTAAAAGAGGTATACCATCAGCTATTGCAGTTATTAAACCCATTAAAACTGCATAGTCGGTGTTTATTACTATGAAGCCTAATGTAGATATAATAAAGGTAATGGACATAATGATAAATTGAGCTTTAAAGTAGCCTAATATAGAAGATACAGCGCCATTTTTTGCAGTATAGAAATTTTTTTTTGATTTATGTGGTATCTGCCTATATATAAAATTCCTTATGTTGTTTTTATCACTGCTTATAAAATAAGAGGATAGAAGGGTTACGGTAATAAAAATTCCAAGTCTAGGTAAGGAAGATATACTATATATTATTGAACTAGCTACAGAAGATATGACGTTTTCTAATTTTGGCAAAAATACAAGTAGGTTTTCTCGAAAGCTTTCTTGGATATTAAAGGGAAGATTGCTGTAAAAATCACTTATTTTAGAATAATAAACTGATAGTAGATAGGAAATACTAGCTATATAGTTGGGGAGATTATTTTGAAGTTTTATAAGTTCATAATATATTTTAAAGAGTATGGACACAGTGAGAGCTGCAATAACAAGTATGCTTAGTGTAAGCGATACTATTGTAGCAGTTTTTCTACTTAAGTGAATTTTTTTTTCAAGAAAGCCTATAATAGGTTCATTAATTGTAGATATTATGGCAGCTATAATAAAAGGGGCAATAAAAATTAAGGCATGTTTGATTCCCATATAAAATCCAAAAAGAATACTGACAAAAATCAATAAATTAATTATTCTCTTTATATAAAGTCTAACAAAAGCTTGCATTTTGTTTTAACCTTTCTAATTTTATTAGTTAGGCGGTTTCAAAAAATAACCTATACAGTATTCAGGTCACAAAGCCCTTCGATCTAGATTTTTTGAAACCGCAATTGACCAATTATTTTTTTGGGATTACCTTATAATAATTATATGATGCGTCCTAGCATTAAAAACCGAAATTTTTTAAAAATTCAATACAAAAATATTTTAAAAATTTTAAGCAAAATCAAAAAATAACTTGCTAAAATCATAAATAGTGAATTTTCATGAGAATTGAGGAGATGTAATAAAAATTTCTCTAGTTGGTGACATGGCTTGTATACAATATGCAAAAGCGTTTTATATGGAAAAACGCCCTTAAATGGCATTTGACTTAATCAAAAGTAATAAATATAATTATAGATATTCGAGTAAGGAACGAGTAAAAAATAAGTTCCTACTTTGGATAACAAAAAAACTTGATTAATGGTGTTTTTAAAATCTTTAAGTTGGAAGGTATTTTTTCGTTATCCCTAAGGTGTTTCAAAAATTTAAATCATGTTTTTTGAAACATCAATTGACCGGTTATATTTTAGAAATTATCTAAGCAGTTATATTTGATCAATGATGAACATTTTCTTGACAATGTTGCCAAGCTATATTGAACTTTTAAAAATAGAATAGTTTTTGATTTCTATTGCGCAAATTCTAAATATTTCAATAATTTAAAACGTATGTTAATATAAATATATAGAGAAAAATTAAACTACATAAAATTAATATAAAGATAAAATGGGGTTGGGTGTATGTTGTTTAAAAGTATGTTTAAAGGTGGGGTTAATGTTCCGCATTTCAAAAGGACCAAAGATTGCGAAACAGTTAAAATGAAATTGCCTGAAAAAGTTGTTATACCTATGCTTCAGCACATTGGGGCACCTTGTGAGCCTTATGTTCAAAAAGGGGATGAAGTAAAGGTAGGGCAGGTTATTGGAAACACGGACAAATTTGTTTCTGCTCCGGTACATTCGAGTGTTTCGGGGGTAGTAACTGGTGTTTCGCCAAGGCTTTATGCCGGAGGTGTTTATATTACATCTGTGGAAATTAAAACTGATGGCAAACAAGAACTTGATAAGAGCATTAAACCTCCAAAATTTACTAGCAGGGAAGAGTTTATAGGTGCCATAAGAAAATCTGGGTTAGTTGGTCTAGGTGGAGCGGGATTTCCGGCACATATTAAACTTTCACCTCCACAGGGTAAAAAAATAGACACACTAATTATAAATGCTGCTGAGTGTGAGCCATTTATCACATCGGATTACAGGGAGATTATTGAAAATTCTTGGAACGTCCTAAATGGAATAGATATTGTAATGGAATCATTGAAAATTAACAATGTACTTATAGGTATTGAGGACAATAAACCGATGGCAATAAAAGAAATGGAACATGTGGCATCTAAAAGTGACAAAGTCAATGTTGTAAAGCTCAAATCTCGCTATCCTCAAGGTGCAGAAAAAATGTTGATCTATGCAACCACTGGAAGAAAGGTTCCTCCGGGGAAATTACCCTCCGATGTTGGTGTCATAGTTATGAATGTTAACAGTATTTCATTTATTTCGGAATATATAAAAACAGGGATGCCGCTTATTAAAAAAAGAGTTACCGTTGATGGTACTGCGTTAAATAACCCTTCAAGTTTAGAAGTTCTTATAGGAACATCACTTTCAGAAGTATTTGAGTGTAGCGGTGGGTTTAAAGAACCTCCCGAAAAGGTACTTATGGGTGGACCTATGATGGGTATAGCTCAGTTTTCTCTAGAAACGTCGGTTCTCAAACAGACAAATGCCCTTTTAGCTTTTGGAAAGAAAGAAGCGATGCTTCCTAAATCTGGTGCTTGTATAAGATGTGGAAGGTGTGTTGAGGCATGTCCTATGAACTTATTACCCCTACATCTAAACAGCAATGCTTTAAAGGAAAATGTGGAAGAACTAGAGAAGTATCATGTTAATGATTGCATAGAGTGCGGCAGTTGTTCTTATACCTGTCCTGCAAAAATACATCTTGTGCAGTCAATAAGACTTGGCAAGTCACAAGTTAAAAAAGCATCTGTAAAAGGGGGGAAATAATTTGGAAAATAAACTTATTGTATCATCCTCTCCACACATTAGGGGGAAGGCAAGTACTCAGAGAATAATGTTAGATGTTATTATAGCACTGCTCCCAGCAGCAATTTTTGGTATATATTTTTTTGGTTTGAAAGCAGCTTTGGTGATATTGGTCACAGTAATATCTTGTGTAGCTTCAGAATATTTAACTAGGGTAATTTTGAAAAGGGAACCAACAATATCCGACTTAAGTGCAGTGGTTACAGGTGTTTTGCTTGCGTTAAATCTTCCGCCTACAATTCCGCTATGGATGGCTGCGGTGGGTGGTGTTGTTGCAATTGTAATAGTTAAGCAGTTATTTGGTGGATTAGGTCAAAATTTTATGAATCCAGCATTGGTTGCAAGGGTATTTTTGCTCAATGCTTTTGCAAAACAGATGACAACATTTATAACACCTGGTCCTGACGCAATTTCTTCTGCTACACCGTTATTTCAAATGAAGGAATTTGTAAAGGGTAATGAAGCAAATTTATCAGGATATTGGGATTTGTTTGTTGGAAATATATCAGGATGCATAGGAGAGACTTCTGTTATAGCGCTACTTATTGGCGGGATATATCTTTTGTTTAGAAGAGTTATAACATTAGACATACCTGTTGCGTTTATAGGTAGTGTTGCTTTGATAACATGGATTTTCGGGGGACAGACTTCTTTTACAGGCGATTGGATATATCATGTACTATCTGGTGGGTTGATGATAGGAGCATTTTTTATGGCGACGGACTATGCCACATCTCCGGTTACTTTTAAAGGACGCATAATTATGGGGATTGGATGCGGAGTTTTAACAGCTGTAATAAGGCTTTATACTTCTTCTCCTGAAGGAGTATCCTATGCAATATTGCTTATGAATATTTGTGTTCCTCTTATTGACAGATATACTGTTCCAAAGAGTTTTGGAGGTGAAAAAGCCATTGCGTGATATAATTAAGCCTACAATTGTTTTGTTTTTAATTTGTATAGTAGTTACAATGGCTCTTGCGCTTACAAACTATGCAACAAGGGATGCTATTATAGAGCAGGTTAGAGTTCAAGAGGAAAGTGCAAGAAGGGAAGTTTTTTCACAAGCTGAAGATTTTGAAGAGGTAAAGGATCTAGATTCAATATTTGGTACAAGTGATGAAGATAGACTTGTTAAGAAGGTATTTAACAGTTTAAAGGATGGAGAGATAATAGGAAGGGTCTATTCAGTAGAGAGCAAAGGCTATGGAGGAATGATTTCTATAGCAGTTGGAATAGATAATAGCGGTAAAACGACGGGTGTTAAAATTGTAAGTCATAGTGAAACACCAGGGCTTGGTTCAAAAGCACAAGATCAATCCTTTATATCACAGCTTATTAATATCAAACCTAAAGAGGCGTTGTCAGTTGTTAAAGTTGAAGGTACAAAGCAAGAGGAGATTGATGCTGTAAGTGGTGCAACAATATCGTCTAAAGCTGTTGTAAAGGCAGTACAGGCAGCAATAGATGCTGACTCTGGCATTAAAGGAAAAGGGGGAGAGTCTTGATGAAGTCAATAAAGACACTTACCAATGGTATTATAAAGGAGAATCCTGTATTTAGATTGGTTTTAGGAATGTGTCCTACCCTTGCGGTAACTACTTCTGCCAAAAACGGTATTGGTATGGGACTTGCATCTACTGCGGTTTTGATTTGTTCTAATTTGGTAATATCCGTATTGAGAAAGGTAATTCCTGATAAGGTTAGAATTCCCGCTTATATAACGATAATTTCAGGATTTGTTTCGATTGTACAGATGCTATTAAAAGCCTATCTTCCTGAACTAGATAAGGAGCTTGGCATATTTATACCATTAATTGTTGTAAATTGTATTATATTGGCAAGAGCTGAGATGTTTGCAAGTAAAAATAATGCAGCTCTTTCAGTGCTAGATGGTATAGGAATGGGAGTAGGGTTTACCTTTGCATTGTTTATAATTGGGTCTGTAAGGGAATTGCTTGGAGTAGGAGAATGGTTTGGAATTACTGTTACAGCAAATCTATTTGATCCTGCTATAATTATGATACTTCCTCCGGGAGGATTTTTGGTTTTTGGAATATTAATGGGGCTTATAAATAAGTTTTCCTCTATAAATCTAAATAAAAATAAGGACTGTGCATCATGCCCATTGCCCTGTGGTGCATCTTCAAAAGCTAAGGGGGATGAATGATAATGAATAGTATAATAATAATTGCAATTAGTGCTATATTGGTAAATAATATTGTGTTGTCTCAGTTTTTGGGGGTTTGCCCGTTTTTAGGTGTTTCTAAAAAACTTGATACAGCGTTTGGAATGGGTGGAGCTGTTATATTTGTTATGACAATTTCGTCTCTAATTACTAGGGTAATATATGGATCGCTTTTAAAGCCTAACAACCTTGAGTATTTAAATACAATCGCATTTATATTGGTTATTGCATCTTTGGTTCAATTTGTTGAAATTATACTTAAGAGATTTATACCACCCTTATACAAGGCTTTGGGGATATATCTTCCGCTTATAACAACAAACTGTGCAGTGTTAGGTGCAGCTCTTATGAATATAGATAAGAATTATACTGTACTAAACTCTACTTTATATGGACTATTTGCAGGAATTGGTTTTACGCTTGCACTGGTATTGTTTGCTGGTATTAGGGAGAAGCTTGAGTACAGTGATGTCCCAGAGTCACTTAAGGGGTTACCTATATCACTTATAGCTGCATCTCTTGTTTCTATGGCATTTTTAGGCTTTAAGGGGCTGTTTGGAATATAGATAGAAAGGATGTTGGGATTATGCTGCAGGAGTTATTGCTGCCTACTTCTATAATTGGTGGCTTAGGATTAATATTTGGAGTTGGTCTGGCTTATGCTTCTAAGAAATTTAAAGTAGAAGCAGATGAAAGAGTTGCAAAAATTAGAGAGGTTTTACCCGGAGCGAATTGCGGTGCTTGTGGATATACAGGTTGTGATAATTTTGCCGAGGCTGTTGTAGAAGGAAAATGTGATATAAACGCATGCACTGTTGGTGGAGATGCTGTTACAGAGGCTATAGGTGAAATTTTAGGAGTAAAAGCTGAGGCAACGGTTGCAAAAACAGCAAGGGTAATGTGCGAAGGCACATATTCTTCATGTAGAGTTAAGTATGATTATTCGGGAATAGAGGATTGTGTTGCTGCAGCAAGTCTTTTGGGCGGTCCTTCAGCATGTACCTATGGATGTGTAGGGCTTGGCAACTGTGTAAGAGCGTGTCCTTTTGATGCAATAGAGATTGTAGATGGATTAGCGAGAGTTATTGAATCTAAATGTAAAGCTTGTGGTAAGTGTATAGATTCCTGTCCTAAAAATATAATTGAAATGGTTCCTGTATGTGGTGAATACACCGTTTCGTGCAGCAGCATGGACAAAGGGGCAGTAATAAGGAAAAACTGCTCTGTAGGATGTATAGGTTGTGGAAAGTGTACTAAGGTTTGTCCTAGTGGAGCAATTAGTGTTAAGGGAACTCTTGCTAAAATAAATCCAGAGCTATGTACTAATTGTGGAGAATGTATAAAGGTTTGCCCAACAAATGCGATAACTTGGCATAAATGTGGTTAATGCCTGAAAAAATAAGGTGATTCAAAAAACAACTTTTTAATTGCGGTTTCAAAAAATTTTGTTTACGTTTTGCATTGCAAATAATGCTACTTTGTTTGGGTGTTATTTTTTGAAACCGCGTAATGTAATAAATTTTTGGCTTTTATATATTTTGTTTTTTACTGACTTGTATTTGATTTCTGCCGTTTTTAAAAGTCTTCCTAACATCATATCCTTGCATGACAAGTGTGTTGTATATAGTATCGGTTTGATGAAAGTAATTATTTCCTACATCAAGTATAAGTGGATTATTTGCAGTTAGTTGTGTAGAAACTTTTTCTAGAGTCGAATCAATATTTAAGCTTTCCGCATTTATAATTTCGTTAGTATCCATTTGTACATCCTCCTACTATAGAAAATTGTTTAAAACATAAAAAATGTAGTAATATATAGTATAGGCGAAATTTCTTTTGTTATTCTCTAGTACTTTAGCAGTTATTTCTAGAAACCTACATTTTTTGAAACCGCAGGTACAAATTTTTTTTGAAATCATTTTAAATATGTGATAAAGTTCAATTAAGAGATAAGTTTCTATTTAAGATAAGGCAAAATCAAAAAAATAACTGATCAATTGGAGTTTCAAAAAATTTGATTATCATTTTTTGCAAAGCAAAATAATGTACCTATGCTTGGAAGCTTAAAAGCTTCCATAAGGGGTTTTGTACCGGAAATATTGAATATGTATTTTTTTGAAGCTCCCTAATAAAAAACTTGATTTTATAGTTTTAAAAACATCAGAGTTTAAAAGTATTTTTCGTTGTCTACTAGAAAAAATAAGTGTTTAGGAGATGCCTATGAACAAATCAAATATTGTGTTGATAGGGATGCCTGGAGCTGGAAAAAGTACTGTTGGTGTAGTTTTGGCTAAAGCAATGAGAAAACCATTCATTGATACTGATTTATTGATACAGCAAAAACATGGTATGTTTTTGCAGGAGATTATCGATAAATATGGTATCAAAAAGTTTTTAGAAATGGAAGAAAAGGTTGTGGTTGATCTTGATGTAAAAGATCATGTGATAGCGACTGGGGGAAGTGTCATATATAGTAATTCAGCTCTTAATCATTTAAAAAAAGATAGCATCCTTGTATATCTCAAGTTAAGGTTTGACGAGATAGAAGATAGAATTAAAGATTTTAAAAGCCGCGGAATAGCAAAGGAGATGGGCGAGAATTTAGTTGATATCTACAATGAAAGAGTTCCTTTATATGAAAAGCATTCAGAAATAACAATTATTTGCTCTAACAAAAATATAGAGGACATTGTATGTGAGATAAAAGAAAAAGTTAATAATGATAATAAATAGTTGCGATTTTGTGTTTGGATATTAGCATTATTTTGTAATCTCAAAAATGTTAATCAGTTTTTTTGAAATGGCAGTTGGCCAATTATTTTTTTGCAATCATCTAATTTCAAAAAAAAAATTAAAAAATTTTTGTAAACATGTATATAAATTCCGAATTAAGGGCAATAATAATATTGACCTCACAAAATACATTTTGACCCCCTTTACATGGGTTAGTCGCAACGACTAACCCTCTTTTTTTAGGGCTTTGATAGTATAAGGTAGTTTCAAAAAAACACATTTTCATTATTTTTGTTACAAAGCCCATTATGGAAGATTTAAGCTTCTAAGCATAGGAACTTTATTTTTGCATACAAAAAATGGTAACGGAATTTTTTAAAGTATAGGAATTTATAAAAATTCTATTTTTGTAAATTTTTATACTAGGGTTTGGAAAGGGGATTTCCATTTCCCGGTTTAAGGAGGGTGCTCAGGCTGGTCGTTCGCTGCGCTACACTGCTCGCCCAAGCAACCTGGGATGCGAAGCATCCGTCGAAGGGAGCCATAGGGTTGCCTAGCGGGCAAGAAAAGTCATGAGTGAAGCGAATTTTGTTGAAACTGTATTTGATCAGTTGTTTTTTATTTTGCCTAAATATGAAATAGCACTGATTATAGAATTATAAATTATTTGTTGTTTTTCATAAATCATTCTAAAAGACTTTATATTGTACAAAAAATATATTACAATAAAGTAATAGCCAATAAAAACTAAGGAGAGGGTTAGATGGAGAGAATTCCAAAGCAAAAAGAACCATTAGTAACACATATTTACACTGCTGATCCTTCAGCGCATGTTTTTGAAGGAAAAATTTACATTTATCCATCCCATGATAGAGATTTGGATGTAGAGTCAAACGACAATGGAGATCAATACATGATGGAGGATTACCATGTATTATCTATGGACAATTTAAATTCTCCTGTTGTCGATCATGGTGTTGCAATTCACGTTGACAATGTTCCGTGGGTTAAGAGGCAAATGTGGGCTCCCGATTGTGCATTTAAAAATAATACTTATTATTTGTACTTTCCTGCAAAGGACAAAGATGACATATTTAGAATCGGCGTTGCTACAAGCAAGACTCCGGAAGGTCCTTTTACTGCCCAACCGGATTATATAAAAGGCAGTTTTAGCATTGATCCGGCAGTAATTGTAGATGATGATAATAAAGCGTATATATATATAGGAGGACTTTGGGGAGGACAATTAGAAAAATGGCAGACTAGAAAATATGTTCCGGATGCCAAAGGTCCTGAACCATCAGAACCTGCATTAGGGCCGGTTGTAGCTGAGTTAAGTGATGATATGCTTTCGTTCAAAGAGGATCCACAACAGATTTCGATTGTTGATGAGGATGGGAATCCTCTCTTAGCTGGAGATGAAGAAAGAAGATTTTTTGAAGGTCCTTGGGTTCATAAGTACAATGGATATTATTATTTATCATATTCAACTGGTACAACACATTATATTGCCTATGCAATCAGTAAAAATCCTAAAGGTCCTTTTGTATACAAAGGTAGAATACTTGAGCCGGTTATAGGCTGGACAACACATCATTCTATCGTCCAGATTGAGGATAAATGGTATTTGTTTTATCATGACTGTTCTATGTCTAATGGCGTTAATCAGAAGAGATGTGTAAAATATACTGAAATTACTTACAATGAGGATGGAACGATAAATACTGTACAACCTTACAAATAAAGATCTATATAATAAAAGATTAACAAATGCTATGGGATAGTTGGTTTTTAAGTTCAACTATCCCATATTTGATTTGCATTTTTTGGATTGCAAGAAAATATTCTTTTGTTCGAATGCTTTAAGCTTCTTTGTTGGATTTTGTGCTAAAAACTGTATATACTATTTTTTGAAATTGCCTTATATAAGTGCTTCAAGCTGGTTTAATACTTTCTCAAATACGTTTAAAGCATCTTGTATGGGTTTAGTTGTATATAAATCTACTCCTGCCTTTTTTAAAAGTTCTAAAGGATAATCAGAACTTCCTCCTTTAAGAAATTCTTTATATCTATCAATAGCTGGCTGCCCCTCATTTAAAATCATATTTGAAATTGCAACGGCGGACGAAAAGCCAGTTGCATACTTATAAACGTAAAAACTGGTATAAAAATGGGGGATTCTTGCCCATTCTATTTTGATCGCATCGTCTACATTGACTTCAGCTTCAAAATACTTTTGGTTTAGTTTGAGATAAATATCGCAAAGTGCATCAGAAGTAAGGGCTTTTCCATCCTTTAGCATTGAGTGTGTTTCCTTTTCAAATTCTGCAAACATAACCTGTCTAAAAATTGTTCCTCTAAATTGTTCTAAGTAATGGTTTAGAAGATAGGCTTTTTCTGCTTTGCTACTTGTGTTTTTAAGTAGATGTTCCATAAGCAGGCATTCATTTACTGTTGAAGCTACTTCTGCCACAAATATTTTATACTCCGAATAAACATAGGGCTGAGTCATGTTTGTGTAGTACGAATGCATTGCGTGCCCCATTTCATGTGCAATAGTAAAAACATCATTTATTGTTCCTTGGAAATTCAGCAAAACGTATGGGTGAGATTTATATGCGCCCCAGGAGTATGCACCGCTTGTTTTGCCTTGATTTTCAAAAACATCCACCCACCCTGATTTGAAAGCTTCTTTTAAATATTTTGTATACTCTTCACCCATAGGCGCTAGCCCCTGTTCAACTAGGTTTATTGCTTCTTCATAGGGGATATTTTTCTTTGTTTTTTCAACAATAGGCACATATAAGTCGTACATATGAAGTTCATCAAGTTTTAAAGCTTTTTTACGGAGTTTGAGATAGCGGTGTAGTAGGGGGAGGTTTTTGTTTATAGTATAGATTAAGTTATTATACACATCGGTAGGTATATTATCATCGTCGAGGGAAGCTTCTAAGGATGAATTATATTTTTGTGCGGTAGAATAAAATTTATTTGCTTTCATATTACTTGTCAAGGAAGATGCCAGTGTGTTTTTAAATTTGCCATAAGTACTATAGAGTGCTGTGAAAGCATCTTTTCGAACAGTTCTATCGGAATTTTCAAGAAACTTTACATATCTACCTTTTGTTAATTCAACTTCTTGACCGTTTTCATCCTTAATAAAGGGGAATTTTAAATCTGCGTTGTTAAACATCGTAAATATATCTCTTGCAGCACCTGCTATATCTGAAGACAACGCCAAAAGCTCTTCCTCTTTTTGTGAAAGAACATGTTCTTTTTGCCTAAGTATTTCATTAAAAAAATGTTTGTAAAACTTAAGTTTATCGTTGCTGTTTATAAAATCCGTTAATGTATTCTCAGGTATAGATGTAATCTCAGGGACTATAAAGGAGATAGAAGCATAGACTTGTGTAGTTAGAGTTGAGGCTCTATCGGTAAGTGCCTGATAGACTGAATTACCATTGTCTTCATCTCGCTTCATTCTTGCGTAAACAAAAATCATATCATTCAATGCCATGATGTCATTACTTAATTTGAGACACTCAAATAAATTTTCAGAGTTTTTGTTTAGCGTGCCTTTGTATTTAACTATATCTTTTAAATTATCTTTTACTTTATTGAAATCATTTTCCCAGTTATCAATGTTTTCATACATATCAGTGAGCTTCCACTTGTATTTTTCGTCAATAGCATCTCGTTTAGGAAGGGCTTTATTTGTACTTGTCATTTTCAATCCTCCTCAAGGTTTTTATAGTTTATAGTATTTGTAGAATTTTCTTCATAATAACAAAAAGTAAAAAAAAGAACAACCTGTTTTCTATATTTAGGGTGCATATTTTAACTGTGAGATATATTATGGAAATAACATCTACGTAGAGGCTTAGAGAATGTTAACGAAGCGAAGGATTAGTGGAATCACTTTTCTTCTTAGTAGCGAGTTTTGATTCGACCCGTAGCGAGTTATACATTCTCTTAGTCTCGGAGCTTTAGTTATTGGAATAATATGATCCATGATGATTAAATACACCCCTATATTTAGGTGATTTGCATAAATAACTGGTCACCTGCGGTTTCAAAAAAACCGAATTGCATTTTTTGGAATTTAAAATGCAAAATAATGTTCCTCTGTTTGGATGCTGTAAGCTTCCGTTAAGGCTTTGTGACCTGAATACTGTAAAGGTTATTTTTTGAAACCCTTATATAGGTTGCTAAGAAATAATTCATTAGGGGAGTTATGTACTAAAAAGCTTTTTGACTTTTATATAGACAAAATATTGTAAAGAATAACAGCAGCTTCGGCTCGAGTTGCATAATCTTTTGGAGCAAGGATTGTTTTGCTCTTTCCATTAATGATATTTTCACCATTTAGTATAGTCATACTTAAAAGAGCATAATTTGAGATGTTATTTTTATCTAAATATTTGTCAAGTATACTTAAATCATGGTTTGGCAGTGGATTTCCTGATATTTTTAGAGCTCTAGCTAATATAACAGCTATATCTTCTCTTTTTATGGGCTCATTGGGATAAAATAAATTATTTCCCGTACCCGAAATTATTCCTAGGTTTTTGGCGATAATAACATTTTTATAAAACCAATGTTCGGGCTTTACATCTTCAAAAGTACCAATTGGTGTTTTGTCAAATTTTAAACTGACAACTACAAGATTTATAAACTCTGCTCTTGTTATTTTATCATTAGGTGCAAAAATATCCGGATTTGTTGACTTACCTTTAATTATCTCTCTTCCAGCTAGATTTTCAATAGCTGTTTTTGCCCACTCGACCGAGTTTAAGTCGTCAAAGGTTTTAGGGGTGCTTGTTTGGGCAATTGCTATGTTATCACAATAATTATATAATGATCCATTAAAAGATTTTACTCTGTAATAGTATCTGTTTTTTGCTTTAAGGTTGCTGTCTGTGTACTTTACAACGTCTCTAGGAGTTCTTGCAATTTCAATGAATTCACTTTCATTAGTTCTTCGTTCAATTATAAAGCCTTCTTCTGAGGAAGATTTGTCCTTCCACTCAAGGGTTATTGAGAAAGAAGATATAGCCTTAGCTGTTAGATTTGTTGGAGGGGACAAAGTCCCTATCAATATTTCACACTCATCACTTTCTGAACTTATGTAGTAAACTGAGTTATATGCTGAAACTCTGAATCTATATATTGTATCGGCCTCAAGGTCATCAATTTTATAGCTGATTTTATTAGCGGGTACACTAGCAACTTTGACCCAATAATCTTCGGTATCAGATTTTTGTTCAATTTGAAAACTTGTTTCTTCGATAGAATTATCTTTCCAGCTAAGAGTTATTTCTGTTTCTGAAACAATTGTAGCGGTTAAGTTTGATGGAGCTGAAATTGTAAATCCTTCAACTATGACTTCATCAGTGTAATCGGAATAATATTTTCCATTTACGGATTTTAATCTGTAGGTATAATTCCTTCCAGGTTTTAGAGGGAAATCGTACCATGTATTTCTATTAGAGGATGAAGTGGTATCTACAACAATAAAGGGACCATTATCAATTTTTCGTTCAATAATAAAGTATTCTGCGCCATAGGATTTATCAGGCCATATTAACTTTATTGTGTTTGAAGAACTCCACGTTGCATGAAAGTTTTGAGGAGACTTTAATTTTGTATGTGCCGAAACACCAGTTTCTGTATCTGGATAGGATTTTGAATATATATTTTCATCTATAACTGTCTTAACTCTGTAATAGTATTGACTGTTATCAGTGAGAGTAGAATCATTATAACTTGTAAAACCTGCCGGAAGAGTCGTTAGAAGCTTCCAGCTTTCGTCAGAGCCAATTTTTCTTTCTATGGCAGTACTATAGTTTGCAGAGTCTTCATATATCCAATTTAGTTTGATTTCGTTTGTGGATACTGCCCAAGCTTCTAGTGAAGCAGGTGGATATTTTAACAAAGAAGTTGATATTGACAGTTCATTTGTATACGAATTGGCATTGCCATAAGGATTATAAGGTATAACTCTGTATGTATAGGTGTTTTCAATTGTAAGGGTATTATCAGTATAAGTAGTAGTGTTTGCCGTTACTTCGGCTATTTTTGAAAAGTTCCTAGAGTCGGTAGCTCTTTCTATTATAAACCCAAGTTCGTTATCTGAGTCATCTTCCCAATTAAGTTTGACCTTTGTAGAGGACAGCATATCTGCTTTTAACATAAGAGCAGGGCTAGGCTCAGCGGTGTGAATGGAGTAATGTGAACTAGCACAAAGTTCTTTTGAATTGTATGCAGTGATTCTGTAATAATAGTCTGTATCAAGTTCGATATTATTGCTGTCAGAATAAGACGAAATATTACTGTCGAGTGTTGATAAAACTGAGTAGTTTTTATCAGATTCATTTTTTCTTTCTACTTTTAAAGTGTAGTCATTGCCAGGGGGATTGGTCCAACTCAAGTCAATTCTTCCAGTACTTACAGGTACGCATTTTAAGTTCGATGGAGAGAAAAGGCGTGTTATGGGATTAGATATATTGCTGTAAGCTTTGTAGTTTTTTGTATTCATATTTAAACGGTATCTATATGTTCCATCGCCTGAAAGGTTGTCTACGAAATAGGTACTGTCCTTTTCGATTTCATCTAAAATGGTTTTCCATGGTCCCCAGGAATCTTCTAAATAAACTGAACGCTCCAATACAAATTCATCAATATTGTTATTTATGTCCCAGGAAATTTTAGCGTTTTTATTAACTAAATCAGCAGTGATAGTAGGTAATTCTATTGGTGTAACAGTTATAGCAGAGGAGTTAGTCGAAGTATGACCCTTGCCGTCACTTGAACTTAGCAAGTAGCTTACTTCATTTTCATCTAAATCCGTATCTATGAAAGTAATTGAGGTTCCATCGTTAGATAAAGTGGCTATTGTACCTATATCAACCTTTATGACTGACGTGTTATGCACAGCTTTAGAATTGTTAACCCAAGTTATAGTTACAGACTTTTTATTCAAATCCACATTGTATGAGGCAATAGAGGGGGCTTTCATATGCGTTGTTGCAGCGCTTTTATTAACTGTTTGAACAACTTTACCATCGGAATTTATTGCGCTAACGCTGTAGTTATAAGTAGTTTGAGGTAATAAGCCCGTATCGGAATAACTCAAGAAATTTCTTTCAGTGTCAACATTAATCCTTTTTAAAAGGGTATTGTCCCTTGAAACTTTATAATATACAGAATTTGTAACAGAAGTCCAGTTTAAGTTTATTTGAGTGTCGGAATGGGCAACTGCGTTATCTATATGGAGAGTAAACGAAGCTTCTGATAATGAACCGGCAGCAAATAGATATATAATTGCTGCCGATATTATCACAAAAAGTTTTAAAAATTTGTATATACAAGTATTATTAAACATTAATATCCCTCGCTAGTATAGATTGGATTTATTAAAAATTAATCCTATACCATTTTTATCGAAAGATTTCGTCTAAAAGTTAATGTATACATTATAGTTTTATTTACTTTTTTAGAGAATAGGAATTTATAAAAGACCTAGAAAATGTAAAAACAAAGAACTTAATTTAAGTAGAACCTGTTTTAGTGTCAAATGACGTAATTCTTAGACGTGAGTACTAGAAGCTGTAGCCGAAGGCTTGATAATTTGAAGCAAAAATGCCACGGATGGCATTTTTAGCGTATAGGACAGGATGTCCTTAATACGCGGGCGAAAAATTATCAAGACAAGGCTTACAGATTCTTTACGAAGGTCTTCGAATGGAGACATTTGACACTAAAACGAGGCAGGTACAACATTAATGCTAGTTTATAAAATATAATTATCATTAATTTGTATCCCTAACCAAAAAAAATTTAAGTCAAGAGCGAAGCGAATTTTCTTGATTTTGCCTTATTTTAAAAATACGAAAACGTTTATCCCCTAATGTATTCGTCTATTGCCTTTGCAGCCTTTTTTCCAGCTCCCATTGCAAGTATAACGGTTGCAGCACCGGTTACAGCATCTCCGCCAGCAAATACACCTATTTTACTGGTAGCTCCCGTCTCTTCATTTGCAATTATTCCACCCCATTTTTGTGTGTCAAGATCTGGAGTTGTTGAAGTGATTAAGGGGTTTGGACTTTGACCGATAGCAATTACAACATTATCAACGTCTATAACATGCTCAGAACCTTTTATAGGCACAGGTTTTCTTCTTCCGGAGGCATCCGGTTCACCAAGTTCCATTTCAATACATTCTGCGCCTTTAACCCAGCCATCATCGGTACCTATAATTTTTACAGGATTTGTGAGAAGTTTAAAAATTATGCCTTCTTCCTTAGCATGATGAACTTCTTCCAATCTTGCAGGCATTTCGGATTCAGATCGTCTGTATATGATGTATACATTTTCCGCGCCGAGTCTCTTTGCGCTTCTTGCAGCGTCCATAGCAACGTTACCACCGCCAACAACAGCTACCGATTTACCTACTTTTACAGGTGTGTCACAATTAGGAAATTGATATGCTTTCATGAGGTTTATTCTTGTAAGAAACTCGTTTGCTGAGTATACTCCGTTAAGATTCTCGCCTTCTATTCCCATAAAACTAGGAAGTCCTGCTCCTGAGCCAATAAATACAGCTTCAAATCCCTCAGTCATAAGTTCATCTAAAGTAAGAATCTTTCCTATAACCATATTTGTTTTAATTTCAACACCAAGTTTTCTTACATTATCAATTTCTTTTTGAACTAAATCTTTTGGAAGCCTAAATTCAGGGATTCCATACATTAACACACCTCCAGGTGTATGAAAAGCTTCAAATATGGTAACATCATAACCCATTTTTGCAAGGTCGCCTGCACAACTGACACCAGCAGGACCAGAACCTACAATAGCAACTTTTTTATTTAGTTTTTTAATATTAACTTCTTTTTGCTCAACATTTGCCATATACCAATCAGCTACAAATCTTTCAAGTCTTCCAATGCCGACAGACTCACCCTTTTTTGCTCTTACACAAAATTTTTCACATTGAGTTTCTTGAGGACAAACTCTGCCACAAATGGCCGGAAGACTGTTGGTCTCTCTGATTTTTTCATAGGCCTCTTTAAACTTGCCTTCAGCCACCAGCTTTATAAAATCAGGAATTTGAACATTTACAGGGCATCCTTGTATACAAGGCTTGTGCTTGCACTGAAGACATCTTTGAGCCTCCTCTTTTGCCATTTCTTCATCATATCCGAGTGCTACTTCATGAAAATTCTTATTTCTTACATTGGGATCTTGCTCTGGCATAGATACTTTATTTGATGACATATTAGGCATCGTCAACACCTCGCAATCTACATTCATGTTTTTCTATAGATTCTTTCTCTTCTTTTTTATACATAAGTTGTCGTCTCATAGCTTCATCGAAATCAACTTCATGTCCGTCAAAATCAGGACCATCTACACAGGCGAACTTTGTTTTTCCACCAACGGTCACACGGCATCCCCCGCACATGCCGGTTCCATCTATCATTACAGGATTCATACTTACTATTGTTTTAATACCATATTGCTTTGTAAGGTTGCTTACTACTTTCATCATTATAAGAGGTCCTATGGCGATTACTAAATCATACTTATTTCCATCTTCTATGAGTTTTTTTAATACATCGGTTACAAAACCTTTATTTCCGTTTGAACCATCATCGGTAGTTATAAAAACTTTATCGCTTACAGAATTTAGCTCTTGTTCTAAGATTATAAGATCTTTGTTTCTAAATCCTGCTATAGTATCAACTTTGGCTCCTAAACTGTGAAGTTTTTTAGCCTGTGGAAATGCAATAGCTGTTCCTAATCCTCCACCAATAACAGCTGCTTTTTTTACGCCTTCTAGGTGTGATGCTACGCCTAAAGGACCAACAAAGTCTAAAATGGCATCGCCTTCTTCTAAATTTCCCAGCATTTTTGTTGTTTTCCCAACTTCCTGAAAGATTATTGTAATAGTTCCTTTTTCTCTGTCATAATCTGCTATGGTTAGTGGGATTCTTTCACCTTCTTCACATACTCTTAAAATTATAAACTGTCCTGGTTCTGCCTTTTTTGCTACTAGTGGTGCTTCAACTTCTAATAGTTTAACCAGCGGATTTAGGATTTGCTTTTTTATTATTTTAAACATATTAAAACCTCCTTATGGAAGATGCAATATTTTGTTTAACTTATTGTATCATTTTTTTGGATATTATTTAAGTGATATTTATATAAAATAGGAAGTAAAATAATGGAGCTATGGCGAAAATGAAAGTATGTTTTACAAAGCCTTGCATAAATGACTTTCTAGAAATAAAAGTAAATAAGGTAAAAATGTCTTGTTAACTCTTGTAAACAGCAGGACTTAGAGAATGCAAGTTTGAAAATTATGTCTTGCAAAAAGTGTAAAATCGAATTATTTTTAATTACCTCTTGCAATTTTGAGATGAATTTGATATAATTCCAATGGTTTAACATCTATTAAAATTCTAAATAAATTCGGTAAGTTAGACTCTTCCGAATCGGGAAGTTTGTTCTGCAAACTTCTTAAGTTAATCCCCAAATATTTATTTTGGGGTATACAATGTAGTGTACCTTCTTATGTGGTATGCAATGGCGTGTGTTACTTAATTAAAGAATTATCTTTTTAACAAGAGTCTGTAGAAGGCTTTTGTTATAGTTTGTTTAAATGAACTTATGCTTATTTTGCTACTTTTAATAGGTTATTTTTGTTATATCTGTAAATAATAAAGAAAGTAATTTGCCTAAAAAGCAATTGCCCATATATATTAATTTTTTAGGAGGGATTTTTAAATGAAAATACTATCAGGTGTTATGGAAAGAGTTATAAAAAGGAATCCGAACGAGCCGGAATTTCATCAGGCTGTTAGGGAAGTGTTAGAATCATTAGAACCAGTGGCTGAAAAGCATCCTGAGTGGGTTAAAGGCGGAGTATTTGAAAGAATTGTTGAGCCTGAAAGACAAATCATTTTCAGAGTGCCATGGGTTGATGATAATGGTGATGTTCAGGTGAACAGAGGATTTAGAGTACAGTTTAACAGTGCTATTGGACCTTACAAAGGTGGTTTGAGATTCCACCCGTCAGTATATGTTGGTATAATCAAGTTCTTAGGTTTTGAGCAAATATTAAAAAATTCATTAACAGGATTGCCTATGGGTGGAGGTAAAGGTGGAAGTGACTTCGATCCAAAAGGAAAATCAGACGGAGAAATAATGAGATTTTGCCAAAGCTTTATGTTTGAATTAGCTAAACACATTGGTGAAAACACTGATGTACCTGCTGGAGACATAGGTGTTGGCGGCCGTGAAATAGGATATATGTTTGGAATGTACAAAAAAATGAAGAATGATTTTGCAGGTGTATTGACTGGTAAAGGATTAAACTGGGGTGGAAGTCTTGCAAGAACAGAAGCTACAGGTTATGGATTGTGTTACTTTATGGATGAGGCTATGACACAAATAAAAGGTAAATCCTTTAAAGGAGCAACAGTTGTTATTTCCGGTTCCGGTAATGTTGCTATATATGCAACTCAAAAGGTTCATGAATTAGGTGGTAAGGTTGTTGCATTAAGTGACTCCAGTGGATATATCTATGATGCTGATGGAATTAAACTTGATACTGTTCAACAGATAAAAGAAGTTGAAAGAAAGAGAATTAAAGAATATGTTAAATATCATCCAAATGCAAAATACACTGAAGGATGTTCAGGTATTTGGTCTATTAAGTGTGATATAGCGCTTCCTTGTGCTACACAAAACGAGCTTGACGGAGAGGCAGCAAAAACTCTTGTTGCTAACGGATGTTTTGCAGTAGGAGAAGGTGCGAACATGCCATCAACTCCTGAAGCAATAGAAGTATTCTTGAAGAACAATGTAGTATTTGGACCTGCTAAAGCTGCAAATGCAGGTGGAGTTGCTACTTCAGGTCTCGAAATGGCACAAAACAGTGCAAGATACTCATGGACATTTGAAGAAGTTGATGCAAAACTTAAAGATATCATGGTTAATATCTATAAGAATTCAAGTGAGGCTGCTAAAGAATATGGTCAGGAAAACAACCTTGTTATAGGTGCAAACGTGGCTGGATTCTTAAAAGTTGCCGATGCAATGTACGCTCAAGGTGTTGCATACTAATTTTACTAGTATCTATAAAAAGGCGCGGCTTATTAATTTGAGCTGCGTCTTTTTTGAATCACCTAAATTACAAAAGATAAAAGTATATTTTCTAAATACTAAATATTAAGATTAACAAATTAACGAAGGGTGTATTTAATCATTGTGAACCATATTATTCCAATAACTAAAGCTCCGAGGCTAAGAGAATGTATAACTCGCTACGGGTCGAATCAAAACTCGCTACGCTCAAACAGTGATTCGACTAATCCTTCGCTTCGTTAACATTCTCTAAGCCTCTACGCAGATGTTATTTCCATAATATGTCTCACAATTAAAATATGCACCCTGTAACAAAAATTGAGATTGACAAAAGAGCGAACATGGTCTATAATATAATTCCGTTGATAAATATGTGCCCATAGCTCAGCAGGATAGAGCGTCGGTTTCCTAAACCGCAGGCCGGGGGTTCGAATCCCTTTGGGCACACCAGCTAGAAGTCGTTAGCCGAACAGGTTAGCGGCTTTTGTTATATAATGGGAAAGGTGTACATAATAACATTATGGGGACTATTTGGGTACTAAGAGCTTTAAAAGATACTCAAAGATACTTAAGAATACGAATGGTTTAAAAGATCATCCAGACTTTTTATCATTGGTCTTTTTCTTTCCAAAAAGCTCTTCCAATTTTTCTGCAGCTGTTTTATCTGCACGCTTCAAAGCATGACTGTATATATCGGTAGTGGTTGACGTTCTTGCATGACCCAAACGGGAACTTACTGTTGATACATCCACACCCTGGCTTATTAATAAACTTGCATTTGTGTGCCGGATCTGGTGAAACGTTATTTCCGGAAGGTTATTCTTTTCACGGAACTTTTTAAACCACTTTGAAGGAGTGTCCGGAAAGATTGGCTTACCGTTCCATTGGGTGAATAACCGGTTGTGGTCCTGCCATTGATCTCCGCATTTTAATCGAAGTTCATTTTGCCACACTTTATACTCTTTTAAGAGCTCAATCAAACTTTCAGGGATAGTAATAACCCTCTTGGAGGAATAGTTCTTAGGGTCTTTGTCAAATACCCCAATGTTAGGAATATATTGCTCTGCGCGTTCAATTCTTAAGAGACAGTTATCAAAATTAATATCTGACCATTCAAGGGCGGCCAGCTCACCCAATCGCATACCACCATATACAGCAATATTAATCATTGTTTTGTATTTCAGAGGTTCATTTTCAAGCAGGGACAACATATTTTCTGTTTGATCTTCATCATAAAACGAAACATCCTTTTTCTCAACTTTAGGAGATTTAACTCTGTTAGCAGGGTTGATTAATAGCAGCTGCCAATATACTGCACAGTTAAGTATGATTGATATGAGTCGGTGATGGTGAAGTATAGTTGTATCGGATAGTTTTTGTGGCGTTCCTGCAGGTATAAACAAAGTATTAAGCTTTAGATCAAGTTTGTTGCTAATCCTAGTCGCTATTTTTAAAGTTGTAGTTTTACCCTTAAGAATTCTTTGAACAGTCTTTTCATTTATTTCAAAAAGGTTGGCCAGGTCTTTTGTTTTTAATTGCTTTTTACTTATTATATCCATAAAGAGGTTTGTAGCAATATACTTGGTGTCAAGCCTTATACCTTTTTCTTCAAGGTTATTGTAAAACTCTAATAAGTGTGTGGGTTGCAGCTTGCTGAGTTGAATGTGACCTAGAGCTGGAATGATTCTGAACTTAATCATTTCTTTATACCGATACAATGTTTTTGGCATAAGTTGTTTTTCTCCATAATCAACAAGCCAGCGTTCAATAAATTCACCAAATGTTATTTTACCGGCATCTATGTATGTACCTTTGCTGACCTCATCTTCAAAAAGTGCGGCCTGTCGCTGCAGTTCCTTTTCGGTTTGTTTTGTTGTTAGTCCTGGCACCAAGGTGACTGACTTACGTTTTTTAATTTTTGTGCCCTGGCTGTCATAGCCATCGCATACAGTGATACGGTAACTATTATCACCGCGTTTTTCAATACTTGCCATTGGGTTAATTCACTCTCCTTTTTATTCACTCTTTTTATTTAGTTTTTTAGTTATTATGACTTTAATTAAATCATTTTCAATAAGATCAGTGAGTTGATTTTTATGCGCTACAAGTTTTTCGTATAAATCTGCAAATGAGGTATTTTCTTTTAAAGCGCATTGTTGAATATGTAATATTATTTTTATACATTTATTAATTACTTTGTAAAGTTCAGTTTTATGGATCTTGTTTTTGTGTATTTTTAAAATTACTTCGTCAATAGTATTTAGAATATTATAGATTTGCCTATCTTCAGTAGCATTGAGATACTGATCACATTCATTTATTAATTTATCGACGCTATCTTTATCGCTAGATAATAATTCAAGTTCTTCAGAGCTAAGAAGGTTTAATGATTTATTACTAGAAATATTATAAAAATTTGCTTCTGTCTTTGAACTTTTAAAATTACTTCTACCAAGAAGATAATCAACTGATATGCTAAAATGATCGGCAATTTTAATTAGCAATGCTAAATCAGGTTCGCTTTTTCCATTTTCATACCCCGATATTATTTGTTTTCCATTAACATTTATAATATCAGCTAGTTCTTGCTGAGTTAGGTTTTCATTTTCTCTTAGTTGTTTTAAACGATTACCAAAGGTCAACATCATTTTTACCTACTTTCTTAATTATATTTTTGATATTAACAATAATAGCACAGTAATGTAACGCGGTCAATATTTTTATTACGAATATGTATTGACAGTAAAAAAAAATAATACTAAAATATAGTTAAATATATATTTACTTATAATGTTAGGAGGTAAAAATTATTATGACTATAAGAGCCAAAATTAATGAGTTGAAGAGAGCGCGAGTGAAAAAAGGGTTTAGTATTAGAGGTCTTGGTCAGGCTTCTGGTTTATCAGTAGCTACAGTTTTTAAAATTGAAAATGATTTGTCGGTTCCATTACCGGCAACTGCAAAAAAATTATGTGATGCTTTAGATTGTAATTTTGATGATTTGTTTGAGATAGCAAAAAAACCAGAAGTAGTATAGAAGGAGGTAGAAAGAATGTCAACTTTAGTGAGAATGAGGACTCAGTCACAAGCATTAGTAGAAGTAAAAAAACTTGACCCAAACACGGCATTAACTGCACATGCACTTCGTCAGTTAGTTTTACAGAAAAAAATAAAGTTTGTTTGTGTGGGAAATAAAAAACTTATTAATCTAGATAGTTTGCTAGAATATCTTGCAGATCCTCCACAGGAAGAGTTAGAAAATAAAGATAATTATGGCAAGCTCAGACGAATCGGTGGGTGATCGTTGTGTCAAATCCTCAACCAACAGATGCACATATAAGAATAGCTCATAGCATATCAGAAGCTATTATGATGCGAAATTTTTCTAAACGGCAGCGTTCTATTTTAGATTTAATTTTGCGGCTTTCTTGGGGCTGCGGTCAGAAGGTTGCAATTATACCACGGCAGAAAGACTTTGAAATTGTTGGTGTTGACGAATCTAAAATAAAGAATGAACTTGATTGGCTTGTTTCAGCTAATGTACTTTTTTGGAATCGTGAAACTAATGAATTTGCGTTCTTAAAAGATTTTGAAAGATGGGCAGTTTCATTAGTGCCTAGTTACAATAGGTTCAGGTTTGAGGAACTGTTACATGTTAATTTAACTTCCCAAAATGGCAAGTTTCTTGCCAAAGCAGCAACTAAAGAAACTTTCCAAAAGAGCAAGTTTCTTGACAAAAAGGCAAGAACTATCTTGACGAAACGTCAAGATTATTTGAACGCAAATTGTACAGCACCAACGGAGATAGGTCTGCCTAAAGAAAGTAATAAAGAAAGAAAAAATATATATAGTGTTGTTATTGATTTTTTAAATCAGAAGACAGGCCAAAACTACAAACCATCAACAAAAAAAACAAGAGATTTAATTGATGCACGTTTGAATGAGAAATTTAAACTAGAAGACTTTTACAAGGTTATTGAAAATAAAACTTTTGAGTGGATGGGTACTGAATTTGAGAAATATCTACGGCCAGAAACGTTGTTTGGTACTAAGTTTGAGAGTTATTTAAACCAGAAGTCTAAAATAAAAAACAATCAGGAAAGTATATACAAAGATCTGAGTAATTACAAGTCGTAAAGAAGACAGGGGGAAGTATGGACTTTTATAATTTAGGGCGAATACCACCACAGAGTATTGAATCGGAGCAGTCTATCCTGGGTGCTCTGCTTCTTGACAAGGAAATTTTATCTTATATTTTTAGTGATTTAAAGGCTTCTGACTTCTATCGAGAAGATCATCAGGAAATCTTTGAGGCCTGCTTTCAGCTTTTCGGAAGAAAGATGCCTGTTGATCTGATAACTTTAGCAGATCAGCTCAAAGATAGGGGGACTATTAATAATGTTGGAGGAATCCAGTATCTTGCAAGTTTAATAGATTCAGTTCCAACAACTGCTAACACGAAATACTATGTCGAAATTGTCAAGCGGAATTCTGTATCACGAGATATTATTAAAAGCTGTAATAGTATTATCAATATGGTTTATGAAAAACAGTTTGAAAACTCGGTAGACTTGAAAAATACAGCCATGCAAATGCTTGATGTTCCAATCAGTGATGATAGGCAGCGTAAAACTAAAATTTTAGATATATTATCTGAATGCCTGACCGATATTGAAAACCAGTACAAAGTTAAAATTGATGACAATCTATACACTGGATTTTCTGACCTTGACCGTGTTACTGCAGGTTTTCATCCCGAGGAACTTACTATTGTTGCTGCAAGACCTGGAGTTGGTAAAACGGCTTTTGCAATTCAACTTATGCTTAATCTTTCAAAAAAAAATCACTGTTTACTTGTATCCCGTGAAATGTCAACGTTGCAGATAGGTAAAAGGATTTTAAGCAATTATTCAGGTGTGAATGGCCAGAAGCTTCGATTTTGCAAGAGTTTAACAGACACCGATTGGGAAAAGTTAGGAAAGGCTGCAGGTCATATCGCCGAATTACCCATCGAAATTAATGACCAACTTACAACAATCGAAGAAATAAGGAGTTATTGTCGGGAACTCAGAAATAAAGATAGGCTTGATGTTTTGTTTATTGATTATTTGGGATTAATTCGTACATTAAAAAAATGTAGTAGTAGGCGTGAAGAAATAGAAGATATTTCAAGGCGATGCAAGGAAATAACATTGGAGTTCAATATTCCTGTTATAGTACTGTGTCAACTAAACAGGGAAAATGCGAAAGATGGTCGTGAACCTAGACTTTTTGACCTCCGCGAGTCTGGTGCTATTGAGCAGGATGCTGATAACGTAATATTTCTCCATGTTCCTCAGGATACGGATGAGACGTTAAACGCCTTTAATATCAAAGTTATAATCTCAAAACAGAGGAATGGGCCTACTGGATATGTTTATTTAAGATACTACAAAAGTACATTTAGATTTTGCAGAAAGGCTTAAGGAGGAGGGGCTTAATGACATGGGAAAAACTTATCGAGATAGAACCACGATTGAAAGACCTTTACAATAAGGCTAGAGCCATACGAAGGAAATATAAAAAGTTAGATGTATTCCGAGTATGGTGCGGTCGTAATGGCCTAAAAAGTGAGATGTGTAGGCTTGTTGGATGGGAAGCTAAGAAACCAGAAATTTGCAACTGCGAATGTTACGATCTTGCATACAAAAAAGTGTTGTCGGCATTAGAAAAACCAAAGATTAAGGATACTGGTATACAAAAAAAGTCACATGGTTTGTACCAATTTTAATCATAGATTGTTGTGATAATTTCAGGAATATGATGCTTGTATTTGATAAAGATTAATACTGAGTTGAGCTATTAGTATGGAGGAAATTAAAAATTATTGAGGGAGAGATGATTAGTGAAATTAAAAGGACAAATACCAAGTTTTAATAGTGGTAATCTTAATAGGACAGTAAAGGATTTATATAACGCATATTTAGATTTAATTGACCAGATGAGATATTTATTACGACACCTTGAAGATGAGAATATTGATGATATTTCTGCAGATAAAATAACAGCTGGAACTATAAAAGCTACCGTGGAAATGTTAAGTGCTATTATTACAGGTGGAACTATCAGAACAGATGTACCACCAAAAAAGAGAATTGAGTTTTCTGGAAATCAGATACGATGCTATAATGACTCAAATCAACTGAATGGTTTTGTTATTGACGGCAACGGAGATCGGTTTGGAGATGTAAGTTTTTATATTAATGGATTAAAAGCTCTAACCATATATAATAATATAACAGAGGGTTTTTCTGTATTTCCAATGAATGGTAAACATTTATCTATTGGTACAAATGGAGAAAAAACTGTTTTTAGGGGGATTCTTGATTTTTTCGGAAATTCAACATTTCAAGCTACAGGACTGGCAGAGCAATTGACAGCTCCAGTAAACGAAGTAGGTAAAATTAAAATGTATTATGATGGAACTGATTTAAAGGCAGTTTTACCAGATGGATCTATAAAAACTATTACAATGACTTGATAAAAATCTTTCCTTATTATACCATGTATATAATCTATGTATTTATAAGGAGGGGTTCTATGAAAAAGGTTTATAGTAGGAATTATAGTATGTTTGAGTATTCAAGGATTTGCAGATGCTATAAACATATTTAAGGCTGAAAGAGCAACATTTGAAGTTTATGTTAAAGATCAAAAATTTCAAAGCAAAAAACCAATTATAACAATTGAGGGAAGTACTTATTTACCATTAAAGGACATTGGAAACACTTTAGGTGTTCCAGTGGAATGGAATGCTGATAAAAAAAGGGTTGAAATTGATATGTGTAAGACATCAACATTTAGCAAAGTGGAAATATTAATAAAATCTAAGAAACTAACTGTTAATGAGGACTATACTCCATCACCTAAAATTATTGAAAGTAGCGGTCAGTATTATTTGTTCCCTATGGTTATAAGCTCATATATCAAAACTAAAGGTCAAAATGGAAATGAAATTTATCTAGAATTACCAGGGAAAGAGCCTATATTGATAAAGTCCGAAGGAAAACAAACAGGATATGCAATTGAGTATAGTGGATATACCTATATTGATTTGAATGCATGCGGAATTAACTATCAGATTGAAGATGGTGTTTTATGGATTGATTAAAACAACTGACATTTTTTTAAAGTTGAATAAAGTTTTTTAAAGAAGAATGAGGAGCCGTTCAGCTTCTTCTTTTTTTTTGACAAATACGTTACAGAAAACGTAACAAAAACGTCATAAAATTATAAAATAAATTAGACCTTATAAACCGATAGCTACAAGGTTTTTACTTGAGCTAAAATTGATACAAAAATGGAGACATAATGGACACAAAAATTACAACGTTTCACTTCATTTTTAAGCTGTGGAATGTCGGCAAAATGTCGGTAAATTTACCAAGTTATTTTCAATTTTACGCTCAACTAATTTTTATAGTGATTTTGTGGTGACTTTTGTGGTGATTTTTTGTTGTGTCTCATTTGCGTAAGCCTGCCAATTTTAAGCTTTTGAATGATGTTGGTCACGACAGAAATCACGACAAAAACACGACAAAAAATTAATATATTTCGGAAATATGTGTTCCTTAAATCAAATATAAATCTAACCGAGAACTGACCCTTTAATACTTTGTGTAAAATGATTTTGAAGATATTTTTGTTAAGGGGGAAGTTAGCTATGGCTTCAATTTTTTGCAGGAATCCTATGGAAAATAACTATTTAGCATTATTTATTTCAATTATATGGTACCGGGAATTAACTCCGGAGGAATCATTCAGGATTATAGAAGGAAATAGCAAGATGAAACCTGAGTGCCGGAAGATTACACCTGAAATGATTGAACGTATGTATAAAATTACATCAAGTAAGAATTTTTGCTCTTGGGATAAACTTGAATATACCTTTAAATTAAACAGGTACAAAATAGTTGAGCTGCTAAAGGAATATAGAAATTCAAAAAATAAGCAAGGTTGTTCTCGTTAACTCTTTATATTTACACTGCTTAAAGCAATACTATTTTTAAAGTTTTAAAAAAATGTTGTTCCTTTTTCTATTATTTCAAAACCTACAACTACTGAAAAACGGAGTGTTTCACAATAATCTATTTTAACAGAAATCGAGGTAAAAATTGATGTAAAATTGATGCAAAAAATAAATAAGAAAGCAATAGGGTTGTGGTTGGCTACAACCCTATTACTTAATACTGACACATTTTTATTTCAAATATTACGTATTAATACAGGTCTGTTATTTCAATTAGTTTGCCATTGTTTTCTCTCGTATTCCTCTAAGATTCTCTTGGCAAAAATCTCAACGAGTTTTTTAGGTATTTCCATATTTTTATTATCAGTAGGATAATAAAAATTTACTGGTATATTTTTTAAGTTACGTTTACTCATATTCTATCAATACTCCATCTTAGTTTAATATTATATGCATTTGATTATAGACAGTTTTTTTGATACATAGTCTATTTTATAATTTATAAATAAAATTTTCTAATCAAAGTATAAAAAATGGCCGAATTCATGTTCGTTTATAGTTTATATTCATGATTTATTAAGGTGTTATTTTACCTTCAAAAATAAAATAGATTTTAGGAGCAATTTTGGACGTCTAAACTTGTTAGTTTTTGATATAACATTACAGAAAAATATATATTGACAAATACAATAAAATACAATAAAATATATTTAAACACATTAAAAAGCAATAAAACACAACATATTCAATTAAAATGAAAGGAGATGCCAATGGGCGAAACTTACTTAACGGAAAAGGAACTTTGTGAATGGCTCAAGATTAGTAGATCTAAAGCAGTTAGTTTAAGGAAAGAAGGGATGCCGTTTATCAAGCTTGGAAAATCAGTTAGATTCGATAAGGAAAAAGTTGAAGAATGGTTAAGAGAAAAGTAAAGGAACCCGGTTCACTCTCGCAAGTATACAGATTCCTTTACACGCACCACCCTTGATAGGGCAGGACACAATTATTATACAATAAGAGCCCTTTCACGGCAAATAAAATATTCTTGAAAGGACTGAATTATTTATGAGTAAAATTGATATTATGATGAATTCTTTAGCATTAAATGAGTTGAAAGGTTTTATTTTAGAAAGTAAAGATTACGAATTGATTGAGAAATCTGTTATTGAAGACCAGAAATATAAGAAGGCAACGAAGCTTGCAGAAGATGTTTATAAAAAAATAAAGAAAATAATTTCTTCAGAAGAAAGCGAGATAATTGATCTTTTTGAAGACGCTTGTTATGCGCTAAGTAATGCATATGGAGAAATATTGTATCAACATGGATATATGCAGGCAATGAAGGATTTTTCTTACTTGCAAACTATTAAAAATATTTCTCAGTTAAAAGGATTATAAAGAACTTGACTGTTGGATAGTTAAAATACTAGAATTGGATCAGAGGAGAGTGGTTTTGTGAAGAAAGATGAAAAAATAAAGAAAGTGATTATAACAGAAGAAAAGGTAGAAATATCAAAACATGAAATGGAATCAAGAATACTTCAGGCAGTAAAGGTACTTATAAAAATGTGTGACTTATAATACATAAAGGTCAATACTTTACATTTGAAAATTGTATATTATATTTGGGGTGCTGGTCAATCTGGCACCTCTTTATGTACATCTGGTATGTATGTTGTGTTATGAGTTGCAACGTATAATATACAAAAAAATTTTATTCTAATAGGCGCTAAGTTTTGTTAGTTTTGTAATCTAGTATAATTGAAAGATTTTTAATAAGTAAAAATTTAATAGTTTGAAATTTACAAATATAGTAACAGTAGATTATGTAAAAAACTTTCTCGGTGTTGCAAAACATATGAAATAATCAATGACGAAAGATTTACTTGACTAAAACTTTGAAGAAAAAGGGAATACCTAAACGTGAATTCCTAGAATGGATCAACATGAAGAGTATGGGAATACCCAAAAATGTGGTTGTCGTGCAATTAGAACCTACGCCTTTGAATAGGAGAATTGAAAAAATGAATAAAATTGCACAAAGTTACAAAATTGCTAATGAGAAGGTCAATGGAAAGAAGTAGGAAAGTAATGAGGTTAAAAAATAGGTGTCAAACAGTCATAGGGGTGTCGGTAAATCCGACACCCTTATGACTTTGCATAGAAGAGTAAAAGAAAATTAGTGAACGTGTTAACACTGTGTCGTTCGTTAAAATTGATAAAACGTTCCTGAAATACTATATAAAAAACAAATAAACTGTAAGAACGTTCTTTACATTTAAAAATCGTTCCTGTATAATGAAAGAGGAGGTGTATGATATTGAAATATTCAATTGAAATAGGAAAGATAGTTGAAGGAGCTTTGAAACATGATCAAATCAAAGTCATTAATTATACAAAACAGCTTATTGCTAAGCTTGAAGAAGATGAAGAAACTCGGATATCAGACAAATTTAGCAAAATGCTGGCAATGCAAGGTGAAGCAACGCTTTCAGCAATGGGTGTTATGAAAGAAACTAATGTTCCTGTAGATGCAGAGTCTCGGACTACATTAGCTGACGTTATTTACCCAGATGAAAATAATATAAAAGTTGTGTTATCGAAAAGTAATTCAGATAAATTGCATTCGTTTATTTTAAGTTATAAAAATGCAGACAAATTAAATTCTCTGGGGATAGGAGTATCAAACACTTTACTGCTTTATGGTCCTCCTGGTTGTGGAAAAACAAAATGTGCATATCTGATTGCCAAAGAATTGCATTTGCCTTTAATTATTGCAAGGTTAGATAGTTTGATTTCTTCTTACTTAGGAACTACAGCAAAGAATATACGTACTCTTTTTGAATTTGCACAAAAGACTCCATGTGTTCTATTTCTTGATGAATTTGATGCTATTGCAAAAGCGCGTGATGACAGCAACGAATTAGGAGAACTAAAACGTGTAGTAAACAGCTTGCTGCAAAATGTAGATGCCATGAGTAGTGATAGTTTGCTTTTAGCTGCAACGAATCATGAAAGTCTCTTGGATTCTGCTGTTTGGAGAAGATTTGACTATAAACTTGAAATAGAGTTTCCAGACGTGGAAGCTATTGTTAAAATGATAGATTTGTTTATAAATAATAGTGTGAAGCTTACTATAAAAGAAAAACAAGAAATAGCAACTGCTTTTATTGGATTAAGTGGAGCAAATATTGAGGAAATCATCAAAAAAGCAATGCGTAATGCTATCATCTATGGATGCGAATTTTCAAAAACTAGCGTTTACGAAGAATTATTTACGTTTAAAAAGGTACTTCCGCAAAATTGTGAAGATGAAAAGCTACTTCAAAAAATAAAAGCTAAATTTTTGCGTCAGTGTGATGAAAAGATATTCAGTTATGCTGTAATCGCAAGTATTTTAAATATTTCAAAAACAACCGTATCAAAATTAATTTCGGTGGAGGGTGAAAATAATGAGTAAAAAGAATTTACCGATAAAACTGGTTCTTCAAAGGGCGTCTGATACTAAAAAGAATAATCCTGGTGGTGCAACTAAATTTTTTGGAGAAGTCACTCCCGACTTGCAAAGAGAAATTATTAGCAAATTTGATCATGTCTTAGATTTCTATGAAGATGTATTTAAAGAGAATGTGCATGTACCTGCTGTTGCCAAAATTGTTGTTAAGCCAGAAGCAATTGCAAAATCCCACAAACCAAGCAATCTTTGCCGCAATTGTTCAATTATTGGTAGTGAGGATCTGGATGAAATATACATCAAGGTAACAAAGAAAAGCATTACTGAAACAGTAGAGCTGATTAAGAATCCACCATCCAAAAAGTTCCGTGCCAATTTAACTGCCGTTTTAGATATTCAACCAATAATTGCAGAAGAGAAAATTTCAGAAGAATTGGTTCAAGTGTCACAACAAGGACTTTTTGACAGTGTAAAAAATAAAATTAAAATTAAAATATTCGATTTTAGTGATGACTATGACGATAGCCAAATTATAGACTATATTACAAAAAAGCTTAATTCACTAGGTATGTTGGATAAATATGAATTTATAACTTATGGTGAGGACATAAAGTTTATTAAGGCCCGGGTTTCTTCTTATGATGAAGTGGTAAGAATAGCTGCTATAAATGGTGTGAAATCTGTAGATTTTTTTCAAGAATACTCACTTCCAGTAGATGAATTTGCTAGCACTAATTTGGAGGCATTTTTGGAAGGTGAGTATTCGGATAGTGAAACAATTATTGGTATTATAGATGGGGGTATAAGTGACAAAAATACTCTTTTAGCTCCTTATGTTTTAGCTCGAGAAGAATATGTTAGTGAACCTTATCGTAACACTGCTCATGCTACTTTTATAGCGTCTACAATTCAGTATGGAAATAAACTCAATGGAATACAAGAAGATAATCCTAAACGATATAAATTTATAGATGTAATTGCTATACCAAACAGTGACAAAGATTTTGGACCCACAGATACCATTGGTGAAGCAGAGTTAATGGAGATTATTGAAGAGGTAATGGAGAAATACTCGGCAAAAGTAAAAATATGGAATATTTCACTGGGAATTGAAAAATTTGTTTGCTGTGGTGTAATGTCTGATTTAGGGATTTATTTGGATTATATTCAGGATAAATTCAAAGTTCAGATTTTTGTTTCAAGTGGTAATTTGAATCAGAACCCTTTACGAACTTGGCCACCACAAGTTACTATGGGCGAAAGGGACCGTATTATTGCACCTGCCGATTCAGTGAGGGCTATAACTGTTGGATCAATAGCTCTATATGATTCGGAAGATTCTATTGTAAAAGGCAATGAACCTTCGCCATTCAGTCGAAGAGGACCTGGTGCAAATTACATAGTAAAACCTGATGTAGTGGACTTTGGGGGGAACATTGATTCAAAATTTAGTTTCACAGGTCTTGGTATAAAAGGCTTGGATATTGATGGGAAAGTAATTGAGAGTATTGGAACCAGCTACTCTAATCCAAGAGTGGTTCGAAAATTTTCTGCGGTTTATGATGAAATGGTTGAAAAAGACCTTTTACTTGCAAAAGCAATGACTATACATTCTGCAAGAATGAATTCGAGAGAACTTTTGGACCAAAGCCAAGATAACATTAAGTATTATGGTTTTGGTGTGCCGTCAGTTAATGTTCAAGACATTCTCCAATGTAGTGAAGATGAAATAACTCTTGTTTTTCGGCAAAAAGTCATTCAGGGTTCATATCTTGAAATGTTTGATTTCCCTTATCCGGCTTCGCTAATTCGAAACGGTAAATGTCACGGAGAAATAGGCATGACGCTTGCTTATAGTCCAATACTTGACCAACGGTATGGTCGGGAGTATTGTAGGACAAATATTGATGTTAGTTTTGGTACATACAAATTTGCACTAGATGGTAAAATTGATTTTGCTGGCTGTGTTCCTCTGGAAAGCTCGTGGGATGAAAAATTTGAAAAATCCAGAGTGGAAAATGGTTTTAAGTGGAGTCCTATAAAATCCTACTACAGAAAAATTAGTAATAAAGGTATTCAATCAGGAGATGGCTGGAAAATTCGTATTGGTATGAATCCAAGAAACGGATTAATTGTTCCTTCACAGGAATTTGTTTTAATTGTCACTATTAAAGACCCAGATGGAAACGATATTTATTCTGAGGTAGTAAATGGATTGAGGGCACGAGGTTATGTAACGAATAATTTGGAAACTAAACAGCAGCTTCGCCATCGTCAATAATACAGTTAAATATTTAGTTCTCTTGTTCAAAATAGTGCAAAAATACTATTTTATTACTAGTGATTATAGTAGAGAACTTTCTTCATTTATATTTTTACCATACTATCATTAATTTATACATTGACGTAAGAAATAAGGTTGAAAAGCTTAAATCAAGGAAAAAGACTCGAAAAGAGTACACAAAAATAGTAAATAGCGGACTTGGAAAACAAACTGTAATAATTAATTTTATACCTGAAGGTGATACTTATCGGTTAGCAGCCAAATCAGAACTGGAATGCTATAAACAGATTCCTCCAAGGGGTACTGATATTATAAGTACCCCTTGGAGGAAATTAAGAAGTTATTAGAATATTATACTAAATAAGTACATAAAAAAGCCCCTTCGACATCAGAAAACTGACAGGGCACACTTATAGAACAATACGTAAGCAGGGATACTGATATTTTGTGTAAGAATCTTTCAACGGGGAAAATAGGAAAGATAGTTTTGATTTCTTGTTGTTAAATAGCGAACTTAATAACCTCGATAAGGAAATCATTTTTATTAAGTACCTACAATTGCGGAAGAGCCTCCACTGCACCATAATATCATACATATTCTGGGATATTCTTTTTAGTAAAGAAAAACTGAACCTCAAATACATTGTGCTTCTGCCTAATCATCTAGGGCAGTGGTCGTATGCCTTTGCTCATGTGATGCCTTTTACCCTCTTCAAGCATTTGAAATTGTATATTATATTTGGGGTGCCGGTCAATCTGGCACCCTATTAATTTTGTAGAAGGTGATTATGTGAAATCGTTTATAAAGGTTAAAGAAGCAAATATGATATATGGTATAGGACTGCACACACTATATAATGCAATTCATAGCGGAGAGTTAAAAGCATATAGGCCAAACTGTAGAGACTTTCTTATCAAAGTGTCTGAATTGGAAGCATGGATTGAAAGCAAACTGTTTAGAAAGGAGGAGGTGAACGACACGTGTACCCAAATTTGAAAGCAGAAATGGCTAGACTTTGCTTGAAGAAAAAAGACATAGCGGAAAAAACAGGCCTATCCGTTAGAACTGTTTATAAAAAAATGGATGGCGAATCCTGTTTTACAATTGATGAAGCACTTATAATCAGAGATACATATTTCAAGAAAATGAGCCTTGATTACCTGTTTTCAAAGAAATGTCTAAATACTTATGCGGAAGATTACTTTAAAGCTGTTATTAGGAAAGAGGATTAAGAATCCTTGAAGGAAGCAATAAAAGCAAAGACAATGATTTCAATGATATTTCATAAACCAAGGAGATTGACATGAAATGATTTCTAAAAGTCAGGAAGCTGTGGAGCTATATGGCATTGGTAGAGATACTATTTACAAAGCTATACGTAAACGAGAACTAAAAGCCTACAAGCCGAATTGCAGGGATTACTTGATTAAGGTTTATGAGTTGGAGGAGTGGATACAGAGTAAACCGGTATAAAAATAAAAACTTTGTAATTATTTTCAGAAATTTTGTAAATATTTTGCCAGAAATTTTCGATAATTATTATAGTAAGACTACTCATTGAATGTAACTTTTTAAACAAAAAAGGATATAATATAACTAGTAAGATTCTTATGAATATAGTTTTTAAATTAAATATTTGTACTAAAAACGTTGATAAAAAACATAAAATATGATATGATAATTGAACTATAAATTCTGTTAATCAGGAGGAAAACATATGTGTTATTATATTGGCATCGAAGATTTAGTTGCAAATGCCCTTATAGAAATTGTAGAAAAAACTAGCAAACGTGATGTTAGTTTTAAACAGTTAAATGAATATGGGGCAGCTATTATCGAAAAACTTAAACTTTGCCAAAAAGAAGTTACCTTAATCTTTACCAGAGATAAAACCGATGCTTTTTTTCATGATTGTTCAGAATATTTTATTATAAAAGAAATGCAAGATGATATTATAATTTCATTAAAAGATGGTATATCGACGGATGTGTTACGCCAACAATTTCGCGTAAATATAGCTTTAACTCTTTTAAAAGCATTTGTGGCAAAAGATACGGTGAGCATTTTGGGCGTGGAATGTTGATATGGAATATAAAAAATTTAAAGATCCTGTTTATGGATATATAAGTATTCCAAAAGAAGTTGTTACTCAGATTATTGATTCAGCCGAATTTCAGCGTTTGCGTTTTATAAGACAAACTAGCTACCAACCATTATATTCAGCTGCATTGCACAATAGATTTATTCATTCATTAGGCGTTTATCATTTAGGAACTAAGGTTTTCAATGCTATAAAATTATCTTCAGATTTAGATGAATGTAATATAGATGATTTAGAAAGAATATTTTCATTATCTTGTTTATTGCATGATGTTGGTCATGCGCCTTTTTCTCATTCCGGGGAAGAGTTTTACCTAAAGAATAATGGTGATTTTGAAAAAGAGGATCTTTATTTGCAGCTCAGAGAACAGGTAAATAATGAATCGTTTACTAGAGACATGCAAATATACCATCAAAAAAAGAAGCCTGCTGCTCCACATGAAATAATGAGTGTAATAGTTGCTATTAAAAGATTTCCAAACTATTTCACTGATTCAGAAATGAGGAGTTTTTTTGCTCGTTGCATAACTGGATACAAATATTCAGAAGTGGAAACTAAAGAAATAAGTATTTTTAATGTGTTTATATCTTTATTGAACTCATCAACAATAGATGTTGATAAGTTAGACTATCTTATCAGAGATGCTTTTGTCACAGGCTATGATAGTATAGCTATTGATTATGATAGGCTACTTGGAAGTGCAACCTTACAGGAAACTAATGGGAAATGTTATTTTGCATATAATAAGACAGCATTAAGTGTAATAGAAAATGTTATTTATGCTCATGATGCTGAAAAGAAATGGATCCAAAGTCATCCTGTTATTTTATATGAACACTTTTTGGTTCAGCATATAATACGGAAAGTAAATAATGATTTCAAACAGAAAAATGGTCAAGAATTATTCTGTTTAGAGTCTTTGCTTGAGAATGGTAATGAGGACAAAATTTCGTTGTTATGTGATGACGATATTATTCATTGGGCAAAATCAATAGATAATAAATTCTGTAAAGAATTCTTTAATCGAAGTCTACGAAGGCATCCGATTTGGAAATCTGAAGCTGAGTATAGAGTGATTGTTGATGGTTTATTAGGAGAAGATGTTTTTCCAAAGTTAGAAGCTCAATTAAAAATACTTGAGAGTTTTTTACTTGAGGAGTCCATTTCTCAATGTATTGATGAGCAATCTAAATCTAAATGTTTGACATTACTTAATGAAATAGATGTTGATGATGAATTATCTAATAAGGATAAAGAAACAATGAAAGAACGATATAATATAGTTCTGAATTGGTTGACTTGCTTTGAAAATATTCACACATCTCAAAACGTTCCATTTGATTTTGTTTTAGTACAAACATATAATTTCAAGAGTGGCTTTTTAAAACAAGATTTAGCTGACATTAATGTTTATTTTTCGAACATTAAAAAGGATTTTAAATTGGGTAAGCTTATTACTTTACTATCAGCTTCACAGAAATCCGTGATGCGTGAAAGATTTTTTTACTTGTATTATAAACGCGAGGAAAAAGATATTGATCCAGTAAAAGTTGGAAAAGAAATAGCGAAAATCGTAATATAAGTTCTTTAATCTATATCAGTTAATAATAAAAAAGCAATAGTACCCATTGGGTACTAAATGGGGACTAAAGACACAAAATAGTCCCCAAATTTATTAAAAAATACGAATGGACAAAAATAACAAATGCAGTTATATCAACATCTACAGCAAATTGCGAAAGGTTACAAAAAGCAATGTGCCCTTTTCCTAAACCGCAGGCCGGAGGTTCGAATCCTCTTGGGCACACCAATAAGACTCTATATTATATAGGGTCTTTTATTATGCTCCTTTGTGTCTAAGTTATAATAAAATACCTAAATTCACAAATTTCATATAGGAATAAATTATTCATAATGATATAATCTCGTTTTCGACAGTTTAAAAGAAAAATCGAGGTGAGAGACCGCATGTTTATTCGGTTTCCACCTCTTTTTAAAGT
>ENA-ORCX01000215-ORCX01000215.1-marine-metagenome-genome-assembly--contig:-NODE-215-length-39524-cov-3.551728_pt1 | contig 39524 bp, 42 predicted proteins | sample MGYA00248630_ERZ508518 | MGnify/ENA primary metagenome ERZ508518 (study PRJEB26188, sample SAMN06268768) | marine metagenome | isolation source: Bioluminescent Bay, La Paraguera, Puerto Rico | place...
TTCAGTTTCTTGAAACTCTCCGGCTCGTCGTCATAGGAGCCGATATGCATGATCTGGGCGCAGTCCCCTTCCTCCCAGTCCTTCATGACGACCTGGTCTATGTATGGATTGTCCTTCTTCTGATTGACCATATGCTTGGCTGTGGCAAACAATAACTGATCTACGAAATAAGGCTGCATGATCATCAATATCCAGACGAACTGATCCTTGTGGGCGGGGTCAAACATTTCGACACCCTCCGCTATATCCCATATCCCCTCCAGGGGCGGCACGGTGTATTCATAATACCCCGGCGGGGTGATCCCCTTCTTGGGCATCATCCGGATGGAATAGCTTACCCCGTAGAGGGCCTCCGTCGCCTGGGCGAAGTCTTCGGAGGTATTGGGGTCCCCTTTTCCTTCCACCATGGCGTACTGCATCCGGGGGACCTGTATCCGCACAGGCCTGCCCTTCGGAGGCATATACAGTTCTTTCAGTTCTTTCTTGAAGTCCACCTTTGGCATAGAAACACCTTCTTTTACAACAATCATACCACAATAAGGAACCATTACTTGTAAATTTTCTAACAATTTTCGCAAATCATGCTCTGCGGTATTGAAATGCCCTTGAAAATGTCTATTGGAAATGTTCTATTTTCCCGATCTATGGTATCGCTCCAAATAGCTTCGTCATTGGGCCTAATTCCCGTCATGTACAGGACGACTCATGATCCATTGGGGATATGATGCACGACTGAGACCATATAAACTAATTTATTTACAACCATGGCCGGGAAGAATTATAAATAAACTTATTTATTTTTTATCTGGCTGGCAGTTGACACACACGTAGCAGGCCCCGCCCTCGTACGCAAACTTCTCGATGGGAGTCAGACACTTGGGGCAGGGCTCTCCGAGGGTCGCCTTACCCAGGGCAGGGGCGTATCCCCCGCGATTATTGTACAGATCTCGCTCCACATTACGCCCGCCTGCCGCCACCGCTTCAGCGGCCACCGACAGTATGGCATCAAGCAGCCGAGCCAATTCCGCCTTATCGAGGGTGTCCATCTTTCGGCGCGGGTAGATACCGGCCCGCCAGAGGATATCCTGGACGTATCCGTTGCCCAAGCCCGTCACATACTTGCGGCTGATGATGAATTTCTTGGCGCTTACCCGCCCCTTATCCGCCCAGTCCGTTATAAACGCCAATAAATCCGCTTCCGATACCGCTTCCGCGACGGGCAGGCGTGCCTCAGCAAGCACCTTTTGCTGGTGCTCCCTGGCATCCGCCCGGCTGTATGCCCGTACAAAGCCCCACATCTGCACCGCCACGCTTAGGTAGCTGCCATCGGAAAATGCCAATAGCAGATCCCGCCGTTTGGGGAGCGTACGTTCATCGGGATGGTAGAGGATTTTACCCCCCGTATCACCGATTTGCAGGCACCGGCCACCGTCGGTCATGATATACAGGTGATTGGAGCAGGACTCGATACCGGCGACGGTCTCTCCACCCAATCGCTCCTGAAATTGCAGGGGAGTCTCTTCCGTGAATACAAACTTCTTCCCCACAGCCTCCCAGGATGCTTCGTCGATACTCTTTCCGATCAGCGTCTGCCGCATCTGGCTTGCGATGGTGGTGATCTCAGGATATTCCTGCATAGTCATTTCCCCCTGTATCGCTTTTGTTACAGCATAGCAAAAGGATTACGACACCCTGCTGTCATAGTTCTCCATTATATTAGAAAAACCTGCATCACCCGGCCCAGGCCCTGAATTCCCGCCTGTCCGCCTTGCACTGCTTCTGAATAGCCCACTTGCCGGACTGGGCCGCCGGAGGAAGCCCCCCGCCGGGGAAGAGCCACTGCCCCGCCAGGTAAAAGTCCTTCAATCCCGGCAGCTTCATGGGCAGACTGGTCCGGATATTGCGGCCGGTGGGCAGAAAGCCCTCATAGGCGCCTCTGTATACCCCTGTATTCCGTATGGTGGTGAGCGGGGTCGCCACATCGCATATGTCGATATCGTCTCCTATTCCGGGATACTCCCGTTCCAGCAGCCGGACAGCATCCTGCCGGATCTGCTTTTTCTCTTTTTTATAGATGGTATCGGACATGCCCTCCCAGAGATCGTAGGGGCTCTCGCAGCGCAGGATCATCGCCGTCTTTCCGGCGGGGGCCATGGTCCGGTCAAATGCATAATTGAAGATACTGTACCCCTGCTTCAATACGGTGCTGCCGATCTGCTCCCCCGGAGCCACCACCTGGGTCAGCGGCGTTATCCATTCATCAAAGGTGCGGCGTACCCCGCATGACACCTGCACCAGAGGCTTATACAATGGCCATTGCGCAAAAGCGCGTTCCATCTTGGCAGACACATACCGGCCTCCCAGCAGATCATACAGAGTGGTCCGCAGGTCCGCCGCCGAGATGATCACATCCGCCCTGTACTCATCCCCATCCATGAGCCGTACTCCTGCCGCCCGCCCCTTCTCCACCATAATGGCTTCAACCCCCTGGCCCAGGTGCAGCACGCCCCCCAGTTCCGTGAACCGCTCCGCCATCCGCTTGGCAAACAGCAGAGATCCCCCCTGGGGATAGGCGGCGTTGCGCTCCTTGAAATTTGCAAACAGCATCATGAACGCCAACGCCGAGACATCCGTCCCTGCATAGAGGCAATGGTGCAGCGCCCATTTCAGCCGGGGACTGCTGAAATACAGATTCTTTATATATTCGTCATAGCTCATCCGGTAATACTTGGTCATCTGCCGCATCACCGGCCCCATATCCCGCATCGCCCGCAGATACGAGCCCATACCCCGGGTGCCGGGGGCGTCGGCAAAGGGCTTTTGACCCATCAGCTTGCGGATATCCCAGCGCATCTTATCGATGGGGACGCGATCGTCCGGCGCCAGCTCCATCATATAGGCCGCCCACCTGTCGATATCGCTGTAGACCAGGAATTCCTCGCCCCCCGGCATACTCACCCGGCAGAATATCTCATGGCTGATCGTCCGCACGTCATCGTTGAGGGAACCCGTCTCCTTCCATATGTCATGAAATACCCCGTGGGATGTCCCCAGCAGCCAATGGATGCAGGTATCAAACCGGTATCCCTTCCGCGTCCGGGCCGTACACTGCCCTCCGGGCGCGTCGTGGGCTTCAAAAATCTCGGCGTCATATCCGTTCATCCGGGCGTAACACCCCGCCGAGAGGCCCGCGATCCCGCCGCCTATGATGATGATCTTTTTCCCCATTGGTCGACCCCTTTTCCCCGATACTTGTCCTAAAAACACACAGATCATTATAGCAAAGACAGACGGCCTTACGGATGATTCCGCCCTTTTTCGTAGTGATTCACGATACTTAGTCAGATTAATACAAATGACATTTCCCTCCTTGTCCCATCCCGTCATTCTCCCCCTCCGCAGACATAAAAAAAAGAGGCCGACCGGCCTCTTCATGAAGACAATATATCAGAGCAGATCCAGCGCGCTGAAATCAATCTGCCCCTCTTCGTCCACCAGGTCTTCCCTGGCGTGAACCGCCTCGATCTTCCCCACAAACATCTCATGAGACCCCGTCACGATGGAGTCTAGCACCCTGCATTCTATATTGACCGGGCAGTCGCACAGCAGGGGCGCGTTCACCGCAGTCCCGTCGGCCACCGCCATTTCTTTCAGCTTGTCCTCGTCCCGGCCGCTCACACTGCCCAGATAGTCAAACTGCTCCCGCATGTCCTTCTCCACTAGATTCACCACGAAGCACCCCGTCTCCTTGATCATGTGGTAGCTGTACCGGGAAGGTACGATCCCCACCATCACCATGGGCGGGTCGTAACTGCAGTTCCCGCAATACCCCACCGCCAGGGCGTTGTCCCTGCCGTCCCTGTCCCGGCAGGATACCAGCACCTTCATGGTGGGCTGCAGGGCGGATTTGAAATTCGCGTTTTTCTTTTCCATTGTGTTTCTCCTATTGTATAGTTGCCGTGTCGGCACTGACAATATTCCGTGCATATGCCCGTATTCCTGCTTTTTTGTATTCGCCGTAAAAATACTGGATAATATTTCATGTAATGATATAATACATTTATGAAGACAAATAAAGATTATCTCAACAGATTTAAAGAATGGCAGGATCACCAGTACGATCCCGGCTATTACACCGGGGGCAATATACCTCCGGCATATACAAACCCGAGAAAACCGGCACGCTTAGGTTGGTTTCTAATCATACAGGGGGGCGCCGGTCTTATCGCCATGACCATAGCGTTAGTTTACATGGCTATCGAGTTTGACGAATTCTTTATCATGTTTTTATTGACTATTTTTATTAATGCGATATGCATAGTTTCTTTGATTTCCGGATTACGGCTAATAAAAAAAAGAGATAGAGGCAAAAAGTAAACTTCGTTACCTGACCTCCACCACGACCCTGTCCCCTCCGTGAAACCCCGCCACGGCCCCGTACTTCTTCTTTTGCCAGACTTTCCCGATCCCCTCTCCCGAACAGTGGGCAAGTCCTACTATTTTTATCCCCAGTTCGGACAGTGCCGCCGCAGTCATCTGCACCCGTTCTTCATCAGCGTTTATGAGGTGTGCGCCCCCCAGCAACGTATGCACGGGCTTATGGAATGCCTCCACAGCCTTTTTCACCATACCGACGATCCCCGGATGGGCGCAGCCGGTGAGCATAGTCAGTTCTTCATTCCCGTCATACACCAGTGCGACTTCCTCCGCAAATGAATCGGTCTCCCATCCATCGTCTTTTCTGAACACATATCGCCCGCTGGCGGTCTCATAGGGTTCGGGACGATCCCATCCGCTCATTAGATACAGCCTGCCTCCCAGAGACAAGGGCTCCGCTCCCACTTCGACCAGCGCCGCGTCCCGCTGGAGCAAATCCAGCCTGTCCAGATTGCTGATTTTTCTACAGTCGTCCCCCTCCCGGGCATATCTTTCCCGGGAAAAACCCATCCCCGTATATATGGGCACAGGCCGCTCTATATGCTTCAGCAGGGGCATCACACCCCCCGTATGATCCCCGTGATTGTGGCTCAATACCAGGGCCGTAACAGTCGAGAGATTGATCCCCAGGTCCTTGGCGTTCCCCAGCAGGCTATCATCCGGCCCGGTATCGAATAACAGGCGGGTATCGCCCTCCCGCACCCAGACCGACAGGCCGTGGGCGGCGGCGAGGCCCTTTTTCCGGCTCTCATTTTCCAGCAATACGGTGATTTCCAAAACGGCTCCTCCCTGTAGGGGTGACTCCTATACCCGTGATACATATTATTGCCAGTATATCATATCCTTGATGTGTCGCTTATTTCTTCTTCCCGCATTCGCATATAATGCGGCTTCCGAGCAGACATACAATAATGATGTAGAGCCGTCTCGCCCACAAAATAATTGCAATATCATAAAGATGAAATAAATGCTTTTATAATTTCGAAATCTAATATATAATGTGTTTGATTGTGTATTTTTATGAGAGGAAAAGGCGAGCGAATGCTTTTCAACTCTCTTTCTTACTTAGTATTCTTGCCCACGGTATTGATTCTGTATTTTCTCCTTCCTAAGAAATTTAGGTGGGCCCTTCTGCTATTTTCCAGTTATTTTTTCTATATGTGCTGGAAACCGGAGTATATCGTTCTCATACTGACTTCTACCTGCATTGATTATTTTGCAGCTATAGGTATCGCCCAGACAGATCGCCGGAGCAGAAAACGCCTGTTATTGATTACTAGTCTTGCTACCAATTTAGGTCTTTTGTTCGCGTTTAAATATTTTAATTTCTTCAGCCACAGCCTGGGTACTCTCGCCACAGCGCTTGGAGCGGATTGGACCCCGCTTGCCATCAATGTACTTCTACCAGTCGGAATATCTTTTTACACCTTTCAGACTCTCAGCTACACAATAGATGTATACAAGGGTATACGGCCTCCAGAGAGACACTTTGGTTATTTCGCTCTCTATGTATCCTTTTTCCCACAGCTTGTGGCTGGGCCCATCGAACGGTCCGATAGACTTATCCCCCAGCTCAAGAAGACCCATGTTTTCAATTTTGACCGGATGGTTCATGGCGGCAGGCAGATTCTCTGGGGGTTTTTCAAGAAAGTTGTTATCGCCGACAATCTCGCCATTATTGTCAATACCGTCTATCACAATCCTCAGAGCCATGACGGATTGTCGTTGATCACTGCCACACTATGCTTTGCTTTTCAGATATATTGTGATTTCTCAGGATACTCTGATATCGCTATAGGTACTGCCCGGCTAATGGGTATTGAATTGATGGAAAACTTTAGAATGCCCTACTTTTCTAAATCCATTGGTGAGTTCTGGCGTCGATGGCATATTTCCTTATCCACTTGGTTCCGTGATTATGTGTACATTCCATTGGGCGGCAATCGAGTTAAGAAAGGTCAATATTATCTAAATCTATTTGCCACCTTCCTGCTCAGCGGTCTATGGCACGGTGCCAATTGGACATTTGTCCTCTGGGGCGCTCTCCACGGTTCATATATGGTTATCGGAGAGATGACAAAAAAGACTCGTAACGGGATTTCCAGGATTATCGGCTTACCGAAAATACCCAGACTGTATCACTTTTTTCAGATGGCGATTACCTTTTGCTTGGTCTGCTTTGCGTGGATATTCTTCCGTGCAAATACCATCGGCGACGCGTGGTTTATTATACGTCATTTGTTTTACAATATCGAGAAAATCCAAAGCCCCTCGTATATAGTGAATACACTGGTCGGCGTAGGTTTTAACACCGTTACATTAATGGGCTGCATTCTATCCGTTGGCTTGCTGCAATGGGTTGATATTATAAGCTTGAAAAAAGATTTTTTCTGTCGGCTGGATCAGCATTCGCGATTTGCACGTTGGAGTTTTTATTATTTCGTATTATTTATGATTTTTACCATAGGGGTTTTTTATGATGCCAGTCAATTTATATACTTTCAATTTTAATGAAAAACTTCACGGGGTTTATGATGCCATTAATTAAAAAATTACAATCAAATAAAAAAAGATGGTTTCGGATATTGTTATTCTTCATTATCTTTGCTGCCTTTATATACATAGCGGGAGAAGTCGAGGAAACACTTTTTCTGAAAGCCAATAGCCCTAACAAAATAGTTCAAAAAAAATTCAATGAGTTTGCTAAACTTGAAGACAACACAATTGAAATCGCATTTCTGGGTTCGTCTCACTGTGAATCCAGTTACTACCCCAAAATAGTAGAAGATAAATGGGGGATTAACTGTATGAATATGGGCACATCCAATCAAAGCCCTTTTGAATCATATGCTATCTACACACATATAATGCAAACCCAACAACCAAAAGTACTGATCATTGATACGTATTTCAGGATGTTTGAAAATAATTCTTTCATGAAAAAGATTTTTCTGTCAGACATAGTTCCGCATTTTTCCACTGATACAATTAAAGAAATGAAACAAAACTTCTCGACTGGCCATTTGTTTTGCTATAATATCAAATATTTGCGGTATCAGACATTATTCAGGAATTTCATTAGTGAATATGCCCGAAAGCTAGCCAGTCTGCACGAAGAAGAATCCGATATGCCAGAGAACAATACCTCTCCCGGCATGATCTCGGAAAATGACCTTGTGTATTACAAAGGGTATGCAAATAAAAATCAAATTGTATCAACAAATGAATTGTATAGGAATAACCATTTCATTGATTATTCCTGCTATCTTCTCCCTTCCCAATTGGATCTGCTTGGTTCCTTGATAGAAAAAGCCCAAAGGGACGGAGTGAATATTATACTGGTCTCATCGCCATTACCCCAAATAAGTATAGACAATATCCAAAACTATGATTATATATATGAATCCTTTGCTTCTGTTTCACAGAAATACTCTGTTCCTTATATCGATTACAATATAATTAATGAAACAGAACATCTATTTCAAGAACAACATTTTAAAGATGACAATCACTTAAACGTGAAAGGATCACAGATCATGACAAAAGATCTTGTAAACCGTTTGTCCTTCCTCTGGGACGATGCCTACCCCTGGGGAGACCAGTAATAAATACAAGACTTGGGCACCGCCTAAATTCAGTTCTCCCTATCCAGCTATACACAAGGTCGGTGACTGCTCGCGCTCAACGGTTATGCCATAGATAAAATTATGTGAGGCCCGATCAGTATCTCTCCATCTACCCCACGTCCCCCAGATACACCCGTCCCCCCTGCCTTTTTTCCGCATACTCCGCCAGCAGGGGCTTCAGGGTCTCGGGATAGAACACAATCTCATCCAGCCTATCCAGCCGCACCCATTCCACCCCGGTCTGCCAGGTGTCCCCCGCCGTTCCCACATGGGGCCGGGCGTCCGGTTCCAGCGTACAGGCAAACATGAACTCCACTTGGTGCATGCCGTGAAATTGCGGCCAACCGTACCGGCTGCCGAGGAATTCCCGCACCCAGAGCATCTCGCCGATCTCCACCTTGGAGCCGATCTCCTCCAGGCACTCCCGCTGCAGGGCCTGCTCCATGGTCTCCCCCGGCTCCTGTCCCCCGCCGGGGAGCAGGTATAGTATCTTCTCGCCATCGTCGTTCACTGTGAGCAGTATCTCACCCTGGCGGATGATCACCGCCTTGATGGAATTACGTATGCTTTGCATTGTCTTTCCTTTCTCTATTCTGGTAAAATATATTAGGAGGATATTTCTATGCCATATATATTAATAGTCCTTTTTGTCGTTTTTGCCATTCTTATAATGCTGCTAAACTACGAATTTGATATAAAGCGCATTGAAAGACATCTTCGTTCCCATGGGGCCACTCTTCTGGATATAAAATGGATCCCTTTTTCTCGTGATATTCTTGGTACAAAGGAACGTAATTATAGGATACACTTTATTGATAGGGAAGAAAATACTCATGAGTCATTCTGCAACACTAGTTTTTTGGAAGTATATTTTACGAAGGACACAATCATCATTTTCTCCGATTCCTCTTCTGACCCGAAATAATCAGCAAAAAAAACCGCCGCATATGTAAGAGGGAGAAACACCTGCGGCGGTACAACTGGCTTTTTCTATATTCTCTCTATTCCTTGTCTCCATTGAAATAGGCGCAGAGCAGCACCATGGGAGAGTTCCAATACGTGGCCACTCCATTGAGCGAATAGGCCCAGGTCTGATCCAGGTAGCACTTGGCCGGTGGGGTCTCCTGCTTTAGTTCCGACTGGGCTATGGGATCCTGCCTATTGGCGTTGGGGCCGCCTACTACCATTCCTGGGACAGGCAGTATATTCGTATCGGCCACTGACGGCCGGTGATTGGGCCGCAGGACCGGCTTGGCGCCAAATCCCGTCACATAGCATTGATTGAGGGTATTGCACCCCAGCAGATAATCGAAATGCGCCCGGGCAGTCTGTACATAGGCATCCTTGGGGGACAGATGGTTGGCGACGAGCAGCACCACCGCCCGGTTTGACACGATGAGATTGCTGCCCCATATATAGTCTTTGGGGCCCATATCGATCCCATAGCCGTTCTTTGAGGCCCAGCCCGTGATCTCATCAGCTGCCTGGAGCACATTCTCGGCCATCCCCTGGTAGAGGACGGAGTGACTATCCGCCTCATCCGACAGCAGATACGAAAAAACGCCCAGCAGGCTCACATTGTAGAGGTCCAATGTGTCGCTCCAGAATAACGCCGTCTTGTCCCCATAGGGGTCGGCATCGTCCAGATAGACCTGCTCCCCGGTGGTCACATACATCTCCATGGAGGCCCAATAATACTCGTCCCGGTGGCTTTCATTCCAGTAATCTCCGGCGGTGATATCGCCGGGATGACGATACGCCGATGTGTCGGGATTGGCCCGCATCCAGCCATAGGCCTCCCCGGCGGCCTCCAGGCACTTCTGTGCAAATTCCCCGTCGATTTTCTTATAGATCCGGGCAGCCTGGGCCATGACGGCGCAGAAGTCGCCGGTGGCGGTGGGGGATATGCTGACGACGTAATAGGCAGCGGTATCTTGTTGGGGCATGGTCTCCATCGAAGGGGATTCTTCGGTAATATATGTATGGTATACCCCACCGGTCCTGGGGTCCTGCATCTTTAGCAGCCACTCCAGCCCCACCCGTGCCTCATCCAGTATATCCGGCGTACCGTTTCCGCTTTCGGGGATATGGGTATCATCCCCAAATGCCTCCGGATACAGGCTGTAGGCCAGCAAAAGATCGGTTACGGTCCGGGCTGCGGGCACCGCAGACTTGCTGAAATCCCCCGTATCGTGCCAGCCGCCGCTCCCCTTGAAACTTGTTCCCTTGGCTCCGTATATCTTCCCGCGGCATGTGTGGCAAGCCGGGTGGCTCCACGCCCCCGCGTATTGTTCGGTCAGCGTAACGCCGCAGCGCTGGTAATACAGCATCTTCAGCACCGCCGTATTCAGCTCCGCATATATATCCTCTGCGATGCTGAAGGGGTAACTGCGCCCCAACTCCGGCACCTGCACCACATATTGGCCGGGTGAATCCAGGGAGGAGAAATCCCCGCACACCACATCCTCACCGGCGCCCTGGTCCTCTTTTGCGTTGCCAAAGGTTCCTTCAAAGACGACCTGCTCGGTATCACGGTCCATCACATAAAAAACGGAATACCCTCCGGGGGCCTTTACGATCTTGGTATCCCTGGGCCGGTAACCCAATTGATTGATATGAATCTCTTGAACCGTATCTTCCATGGTACCTCTCACCGGCTCCGGAATAGGTGACGGGAGAAGTTCCGGGTTTGGGGATGTCAATTGCTGTGCTTCGACCACACATCCGGACAATAGCAACGCGAGTGCCAATATGCATATTGAGCCGATACTGTGCCGCATTCTGTCCCTCCCCCACATCAGAATTTACCTATTTAAGCATATCAACCGCGGCCCCCCATTGGAATGCATTGTTTTGCTGTTCCGTGGACATATATGCCCAATCTGTATATAAAGCCGGAAAATTGTAATTGTATGGGATCTTTGAGAAAACGAAAGCGAGCGCCTCTATCATAGGCCGGAAGAATCAGATACCTGCCTATGATAGAGACGAAAAACCATGACCATAACGCTGCTATTCCACGCAAAAAAGAAACCGTCCGCATATGCGGACGGCCAGGCTTTCTCGGCACCCTGACTTTGCACTACCTTTTTTGACACGCTCCGGCGGTATGTCGGTATGATAGGATCAGTCAGGTTTGTTCCGGGGCTTGTATCCTCCTACGATCAATAGTGTCAGCAGCCCTCCGTTGACACCCAGTGCCGCCCAGTCCGCCGCACCGAATTGATCGGTAAATGTGAGCGCCAGATTGATCCCAACCCATATGATTGACAGTATCCACCAAGGCTTTTTTCCCCGGATCATGCCCCATGCCAGCAGAAAAAAGACAATCCCGTTGCCCCCCATCAGGGCCATCAGGATGATATCCATCGTCGTTCCCATGGATATCCAGATCAGATAGGCCAGGATCAATGCCAGCCAGCCCACGGCTTCCAGTATCAGCCCTCCTATGGCGACCTTCTGGACGACAGTATGTTTTCTCTTCATCGCAACCAGCCCCTTACCAGATCTTGGGGATAAATATCAAAAGACCCACCGCTGCGGCGCCGATAGCCATCACCAGCACCGCCCCCGCGGCTACGTCCTTTAGAAACCGCACTTTATAATTGTATTCGGGGGACACGATATCTGCCAGGGCCTCCAGGGCGGTATTGAACATCTCGGCGGACAATACCGCCGCCCCGCAGACAATCACCGCCACCCACTCCAGGGGGCTGATCTGCAGGATAAATCCGGCGGCTACGGACCCTGCCAGTACGAAAAACTGGATGCGCAGGTTTCGCTCCTGTTTCCACATCTCCAATAAACCGGTAAAGGCATTGGAAAAGGAATCCCGCAGCCGCCTCATATCTCTACCCCCATCTACTGAATGCGGCGCTCAATCCCGAAAAACACAGGACCGCCGCTACCACAAATCCCGGAAACCAGACCGCCAGGACAGGTATCTCGGGCACGGCTATACTGCATACAAACAAAACCAGCAGCACCACTCCCACAAAAGGAAGGGACACAAGCGCCGCGCGGCCCATATCCGACACCTGCTTTTCATCCCACCACCGCGCCATCTGTCTTTGCCGCGTGACAAACCACAAAATCAGCATCAACGCCCAGGGCGCGATGGAGATTGCCGTGAAGAGCCAGACCAGATTCGCCCGGTAGGGCTCTAGCACCGGGAACAAAAACGCCAGGACGATAGCGCCCACCGCCAGTATTGCGCTAATAAAGCCCACCTCGTGGACGGTAATGAATTCCGCATCCCGGGGATCGTCCGCAGGAGACGCATCCTTTGCCCGTCTCTTTGCCTGTACCAGTCCACAGGCGGCCAGGATCAAGAAGATCACGCGGAGGCCGTTATCGCCGAATAGGATCAGCCACTCTCCCCGGCTGCTTAATCCCGCCAGGGTCTGCTTGCCTATGTCGGACAGCGCCGCCGTATCCGCTCCCAGCAAGATAGCAGACACAACCCCCAGAGATATGGCGAGCGATCGCAAGATGCTGGGCCCACCGCCCTGCCGGACATCCTTCCACAGAGCATACAGCACGAGCAGATGCATAATCCCCAGTCCGATCATGCAGAGCGCCACCAGGACCGCCGACCATTGGCTCCCAGCCATATTCCGGGGCGTCAGGTTCTGATAATACCAGATAAACGCCGCGATATTGTACGCCAGCATCACACCAGCGGCGATCAATCCGATGATCCCCGCCCGGACCTCTCTTCGATACCGTATGATTCGCTCCATCATGCTTCATCTCCTTCCTCATCCGGCAGGGAAAATATCTCCTCCACCGGTTTTCCAAAGACCCGGGCGATCTTTAACGCCAGGGCCGCCGAAGGGACATACCGCCCCTTCTCGATGCTGTAGATCGTCATCCGGGTTACACCCACCCGGTCCGCCAATTCCTGTTGGGACATCTCTTCTGCGTCGAACCGGCACCGCCGCACATTGTTCAGCAATTTCATACCATCACCTCTTTTTGATTCCACACCATGCATCCCTCCCAGCTAATCCATTTAGACTATAGGTATCCTTTGCAATAAGTAAAGTTTACTATACGTTTTTTCATATGTCAATAGAGGGAAAGAACTTTTTTACGAATATTGTTATTGACATATGCACACAATGGCAGTATGATTGTTTTGTGCATATGCCAATTATTTTTTTTGAGAAGGAGGGTGCAAAACATGCCCGGAAGAGACGGAACAGGTCCCCAGGGGATAGGTCCCATGACAGGACGGGGGATGGGGTATTGCGGTCATCGCATCCGCACTCCTATGGTTGGAAGGCGGTTTTGGGGCTGCGGCAGGGGGGTCGGATACGGCGTCCCCCAGAGTCCGATCCAGGAGAAGGACCGTCTGGCCGAGATGGAACAGGCTCTCACTGAGCAGCTTTCAGAAGTACGGCGCATGCAGGCAGAGTTCGATACCCCGGACCAGGAGTAGCGCATACGCCCGCGAAAATATGGTATAATCAATCCGGACCCAATGGGTCCGGATTGATTAACCCAAAAGGATGATTGTGGATGAGCCGCCCCAAGATCGGCAGGATCGTTACCCATATTCCCCCGGTGCGGGTATTCCGCCCGGCTGGGCCGGAGGCCAAGGGCCTCCCGGCCGCGGACGTGACCCTCACCATCGAGGAAGCCGAGGCGCTTCGCCTCTGCGATCTCCTAGGCATGGACCAGAGCGAGGCCGCATCCAGCATGGATGTCTCCCGGGGGACGCTGCAGCGCATCCTCACCGCCGCCCGGCAAAAAACAGCCGACGCCCTCGCCAATGCCAAGACCATTTTGATCCAGGGGGGGGCCTATGTCCAGAACCCCTGCCGAATCAGGTGCAGCGAATGCGGTCATCTGGGACAGAGCGGCTATACCGAGGGAGAAAACACCCCCTGTCCCCGCTGCGGAGCCGTATCCTGGGTCTGCGAGTCCGCCCAGGATTTCTGCCGTAAAAGGTGCGGACGGCACCACCGCCACGGCTGTCCGGCCGAATGAATACGAGGGCTCCGGTTTTGCCGGAGGCCTTTATATATCCAGTATCTCTTCATCCCGCACCTTTTGCACAAAGGCCTTCGTATCCCTGGGACGCTTCAGTACCACGGTCCTATCCATCATCCCGGCTTCCCGGATCATCCTTAGATTGCGGATACGCCCCCTCTTCTTAAAGCCCCATACAAATTGTATAAACTCCCAATCCCAGCGCTCCGTACACCCCGGGCCATGTCAGGACGGACCTTCCCTCTGTGTCGCCATATCCGCTTCATGACACGCCAGAGACACAGCCATCGAGGGTAGTCCAGTAAGATAACAACCTCCGCTAAGTCTAGGCGCATTGTAAGCGTGCCGCCGTAATTGCCGTCCATGATCCAACGGTTTCGTTGGATCAGCGTTGCCACGCGTTGCGTCCACGCGTCATCGGGAGTCGGTGTCCAGCCCGGCTGCCAGTACTCCTGATCGAGGTGAATAACAGGCAGGCCGATGATCTCGCTCAATTGCCGCGCCAATGTGGACTTGCCCGCACCGCCGCAACCGAGGATGAGGATACGGTCCATGGTGTGACCTCCTTGCTATGGAAAAGAAAAGAGATTATAACATGGGGGGAAAGGGAGGATCAAGATACTTGTGAATCTTGATATAAACCAATGTGATCAACCATAGATAATCGATCACGTATAACATCACGCGAGGATCTATCCAAAAAATTAAAATTAAAATTATATGGTGCAGACTGGTCCTTTAATATAATATCCCATTCTTTATTCCCCTCACTGCAAAGTTCAAGAAAATCGAGATATTCTTTAAATTCTTTCAGCCAATCAATCATTAAAGTAGATTTTCCTATCTTTGATATATAATCAATACATTCATTTTTTAGATTTAAATAATCTTCTTTGTTAAATTGTTCATAATTCAATATTTGGCATAACCTCGGTCTCTTTAATTTAATTACCAAGAATATACCAATAATAGTATCAGTCAAAGCATGAGAAGGTTTAGCAGTTAATACTTTTACCCATAAAGCTAGTTTTTTACAGTCCCTCAATGATATTTTATCCGGTGAATTTTGCAGAATACAAGAATGAGATACCGTAAGATAATTATCTATGTCTTCAGTGTATTGTCTATAAAATTTCCCAATACTAGGCTCGGGTAAATTTGCCTCTATATCAATAAAACGACGTAAGTACCCCATGGCATCCATTTCTTGCCCGTACATTGCTTTTACAGAATGGGACAATTGGGCATTATCTACCCCTATAATGAAATAGAATCTCTCAATACTAAATAAATGCTTTATCCTTTCTAATGTCTCCACTGCAAATGTTGGGCGGCATCTATCCAGTTCATCTACAAAAAAAACAGCCTTCTTCCCGGTTTCTTTCAGTAATTGGTTAAGGGAACTAATAAACTTCTTTTTCTGTTCCTGTGTCTTTTCGTATGCTAATATTTCAGTGTTAATCCAATTCTCAGTTACACCTTTTTCAATAATATCCTTTGCCTTATTAAGATCATCTTCGATGTTTTGCGGATCTATTAGGCCTTGAGTTATAAGCCTCGTTAATCCGTATGTGCTTTTCTTAATAAGAAAGAAAGCCGCTTCACCAATGCTTTTCCATTGATCTTTATAGTCTTCTCCCAGCAGTATCTTTAATTCAGCAAGCAAGGGTATCAAAGCATCATCATTATCATCATTTTCCCAAGCATTATAATAAATAGGTAAAAGGTTATCCTTATACTCCTGCTCTGTCTCCAGCATATGCTTCCACATATTTAAGAAGCTTGTCTTTCCCGATCCCCAAGCTCCATCCACACTCATCACAAAACCTTGTTGATCATTAAGTATGAGCCGTGTGATATTCTCCGCATATTTTTTGCGCTCAAGTTTATCCTCATCAAATGTTTTGAGTGGCTCATCGTATGGCATGTATGTCACCCCACAAGAATTGATTTTGCATATCTACAATATTACATTTTTCCAACTATTTCAACAAAATGACGCTCAGCACCTCTATGAGGAAACTTCGGAGGCTCCTATCTATACCCTCCAGGGGCATGGCTTGACACAGCCAAACGCGCCGGGTTCGCCACCCGATTTGAAAAAGGGGGCCGCCGCCCCCTTTTACCTTCGCTTACTTCTATCGTAGGGCCCGATGCCCCCATCGGGCCGCCCAAATACATGTCCCCGAGCGGCTATCTCTCCATCTCCCCCCGTATCCGCCTGGCCGCTTCCACCATATTCCTCAGGCTTGGGACGGTCTCTTTCTCCCCCCTGGTCTTGAGCCCGCAGTCGGGATTGATCCACAGCTTCTCCTTCTTGATCTTGGCGAGCATCTTCCGGATCGCCTCCGCGATCTCATCCGTACCCGGCACCCTGGGGGAGTGGATATCATAGACCCCGGGGCCGACCTGTGTCTTGAAGCCCGCCCGATACAGGGCGTCTACGATGGAGAGATTGGAGCGGGACGCTTCAAATGAGATCACATCCGCATCCATGGCGTCGATCTCTTGTACGATCTCCTCAAACTCACTGTAGCACATATGGGTATGGATCTGGGTCGCAGGCTTTACTACGGCGTGGACCAGCCTAAAAGCGGGGATCGCCCACTCCAGATAGTCCTCATGCCAGTCTCCCCGGCGCAGGGGCAGCTTCTCCTTCAGGGCCGCCTCGTCGATCTGGATGATGCGGATCCCGCTCTTTTCCAAATCCCTGACTTCCTCACGGATCCCCAACGCGATCTGATAGGCCATATCCCGGTGGGAGATATCCTCCCGGGGAAACGACCAGTTCAGGATGGTCACCGGGCCGGTCAGCATCCCCTTCACCGGCCTGTCGGTCAGGCTCTGGGCGTAGGCGCTGTATTTGACCGTGATCGGCCGGGTGCGCTTAATATCCCCCCGGATGATCGGAGGCTTGACGCACCGGGTGCCGTAGGACTGGACCCACCCCTTTTGGGTAAAGAGGAACCCCGCCAGGTTCTCCCCGAAATACTCCACCATATCGTTGCGCTCATACTCCCCGTGGACCAGCACGTCGAGGCCCAGCTCCTCCTGCAGGGCGATGCATTCCGCGATCTTATCCTTGACACCCGTTTCGTACTCCTCCGGGGTGATTTCACCCTTCCGGTATTTTCTCCTGAGGGCCTTCACGTCCCCGGTCTGGGGAAAAGACCCGATGGTGGTGGTGGGCAGGATAGGCAGGTGCAATGCCTCCCGCTGTACTTTTTCCCGTTCTTCAAACGCGGGCAGCCGCGTGAAATCCCTCTCCGTCAATCCCGCCGCGGCCTCTCGTACCGCGTTGTCCGCATGTCCCTGCTTTGACAGCATCAATGCCATATTCGCGGTATACCGTTCATCCGACCTATACTCCGGATCACCAAAGAGGGATTTTAACTCGTTAAGCTCCCCCAGCTTTTCCCGGGCGAAGGCCAGATGACCCTTGATGTCACTGTCCATATTCTGCTCATTCTCCAGGGTATAGGGGACATGGAGCAGAGAGCATGAGGTGGAGATTACGATCTGTTCTCTCGGTACGTATTCAGATAGTTCGTTCAGGATACGCAGCGTCTTTTCACAATCGTTCCGCCAGACATTCTTACCGTTGACAATGCCCGCAAACAACAGTGTGCTTTCCGGGAAGCCTTGACTGTGGATCAGATCCAGGGATTTCTTTCCTTCCAGAAAGTCGAGGCCGATACCGTCGAAGCCCAATTCCGCTACTTCGGCGTATACATCCCGGATATCCCCGAAATAGGTCTGGAGCAGCACCTTAAGCCCCCCCCTGCCTGCCAGCAGCCCGGTGTACAGGGAACGGAACAATCCGATCTCTTCTTTTCCCAAATCCAGCACCAGCGCAGGTTCGTCCAATTGCACCCATTCGGCCCCCAATTTGTTGAACCGCTCGAATATCTCCGTATACGCCTCAACCATGCTGTGTACGAAATCTGTACGTCCTCTGCGTCCCGTATAGTCGGCGAGCATCAGGAATGTGAACGGGCCGAGCAGTACCGACTTTGTGCGTATCCCCAGGGCCAGGGCTTCCTCGTATTCGGAGAATGGTTTATCCCCGGCCAATTGGATCTCCGCCGTATCATCCAATACAGGCACCATATAGTGGTAATTGGTATTGAACCATTTGCGCATGGCCAGCGCCTTCACATCCCCGGCTTCTCCCTGGTATCCTCTCGCCATGGCAAAGTATGTGTCCAGTTCGCCGAGACCCAATGCCCTGTACGGCTGCGGGACGGCGTTCAGCAGGCAGGCGGTGTCCAATACCCCGTCATAAAACGAAAAATCATTGGACGGGATGCAATCGATACCGTTTTGCTGTTGTACGAGCCACTGTTCTTGTCTGAGTCCGGCAGCATTCTGCCGTAGGGTTTCCGCTGAAATCCTTCCCTTGAAATAGTCTTCGGTCCAGAATTTCAGTTCCCGCTGGCTCCCCACCCGGGGGTAGCCCACGATGGCGCATTGCGACATGTCCGTATTTCCTCCTTTGTGGTATGGAGAAAATAGGCGAATAAAAATATCCCCTATCTTCATCCCCAAGATATTGGTGTTACAGGCATGTACAGGCAGGTCTCCTGGCTCCCCTTCGCCCTACTCTTTCTTGCCTTCCCGATCGATCCGATCAGTGGCGAGGATGTCCCTCTTTAGAAATTTCGTCCGGGTCACAGTAGTGGGTGCTGCTCCGGTCTTGCACCGGATTCCCTATTCTCCTTTTCACAGCCTAGACCGCAAAAGGCACCTACACATGGATATACATATGGACATTACTATACAATACGGCGGATGTTTTGGCAACCACTTAAAGATAGAGCCGCCCACTTTGGACGGCCCTCTCATGCTGGCATTCTCAGTCCTGCCTATTCCCCATAATATTTCTCGACCGCCCCGATGATCTCAGCGAGAGAAAGTCCCAGGGATTTGTAATACTCGATATCCTTCTCCATTTTTTCCTCCAGCAGCGCGCTCCGCTTGCTCTCGATATCCCCGGCGGAGAGGTCCGCCACGAAGCAGCCCCGCCCCACCATGGTGTATATAAACCCCCGATGCTCGAGAGCCTCCCAGGCCTTCTTGATGGTGATGACGCTGATGCGCAGCTCCTTGGCTACGGTACGGATAGGGGGCAGCATAGCGCCCGACGCCAGCTCTCCCCGCACGATCTGCCCGCTCACCTGATCAAATATCTGCTGGTAGATCGGCTTGTCAGACGCGCCGGAGATCACGATATCCATCATAGGTCGACGCGCTCAAACCGCCTGACGGAGATCCTGTACGCCACGATATTCAGCAGAGCAAAGAGTACGATGCCCGCCCCCAGGACCCATAACTGCGCGCCTATGTGGCCCATGCCGTCCAGCACGCCCAGAGCCGGTATATACAGCACGGCAAACTCCACTGCGAAGGCAAAGAGAACGGCGGCGGCCACGGCCACTATCACAGGGATGCCGATCTTGTACGCAGTCTTGTAAAACATCGGGAAAAAGAATACATTGTGGACGCCATACATGATCAGTGCGAACCCAAAGAATGCGATATTTGGGTCCAGCAAGAAATTAGCCGTCCGGTATAGCTTCATATTGAGTATCGCGAACACAACGGCGACCAGGATCTGCAGCAGCTCCAAAATGACGATGGATAGTATCCTGGCCTTCACCACATCCCGTTTGCGCACCGGCAGCATAACCGAGAATTCAACATCGTTCTGGGCTTTGCCCATGGAAAAAATATTGGGTACGGCGATGAAAAAGAGATACATCAGCGCGATGAAAAAAGGCCATTGCGGGATCAACAGTAGTGCGCCGCACAGCAGTATGAGGTAAAAAAGCGGATGAATAGCGAGGCGAAATTCCTTATACAGTAGGTTTTTCATTGTCGGCCTCCTTTTTGGCGTGGTAGATCATGATATCTTCCAAAGTCGGGGTCTCCACAGTAAGCCCATTGTGCTTCTGGATGTCTGCGGCATCGATCAGCCCGGTAAATCCGAAGGCATTGACTTTGTAGGCGACCAGACGGCCCTCCACCGCAGCGAGCTGGTCCTGGGTACCCTTTACCAGGCGGTAGGCGGCGATCAAGTCGTCCTTGGCCCGGCTCTCGATGATGCGGCCGTTTTCGATATAGGTGATGTAGTCGGCGCATTTTTCCAGATCGCTGGTGATATGGGTGGAGAATAGGATACTCCGTTCCCCGTCCTCGATCAATTCCTGAAAAAGCTCCAAAAGATCATCCCGGGCCACCGGGTCAAGGCCGCTGGTGGGCTCATCCAGTATGAGCAGTCTGGCATGGTGGGAAAGAGCGAGGGTGAGGGAATACTTGATGCGCATGCCGCTGGACAGCTCCTCCACCTTCTTTTCCTCACTGAGAGAAAACCGCTTCAGGTAGCCGCGGTATAGAGCATCATCCCAGTGGCCGTAAAATCGGCGCACCACATCGGTGATCGTATTGATCTTGGTCTTTGCGTAATAATCGACGCCTCCGAACATGAGGCCGATCTCCTGCTTCAACGACATCTCGTTTTGGGTAAAGTCTTTTCCCATCACAGAGACAGTCCCGCTATCCTTCTGGATCAGGTTCACTATAGACTTCAATGTCGTGGTCTTCCCGGCCCCGTTGGCGCCGATAAAGCCCATGATATATCCTGGTTCCAGGGAAAACGATACGTCTTCCAGGTGAAATTCCGGATATCGTTTATGCAGTCCTTTTACAGTCAATATACTCATTGGCGATCCCCTTTCGCTATATTGTGCATATTGAGCATACACAATTATCGGGCATCTGTCAAGACCCCACGGGACATAAATTTTCCAGTGGCGCGCTTACATATTGATCATGTGCTACCGTGCAAGACATGAAGAATAGTATGCAGAACAGTTCACGCCATTATCTCGCCGCGTTTGAGACCCATTAAAAAAAACGCCTCTATAAAGGCGTCATAGAGATCGGATAACACCGCACAGGTTTGTCCTATCAGTCCCTGCATATCCCGATCTTGAGCAGGCGGATATATTCCGCCGCCTCCTTCTGCATGCGGGCCACTTCATCCAGGGTTTCCTCGGCGGTCATCTGCTGGAAGAGAGGCAGTTTCTGATAATACAGCCCCTCCAGCAGCAGCATCAGCGCCTCCACCGCCGCCTTGGGGTCCACTCCCTCTTTCAGCAAGGCGGGGTCCAACTCTTTGTAAAAATTCTGCCGGGCATCGGCAAAGATAGCGCCGTACCGTTTCTGGATTTCTTCCCGGATATCCTTGGGCGTATTGATATAGGACTCGAAGAGCACCTGATACAGCTCGGGCTCCTCCCATCCCAGCCGCAGCTTCAGCGTCCCTCTCTCGATAATCCGGTCGAAGAAGTCCCCTCTGCCGGGCTTGCGCATTGTGGCCATTTTCTCCATCATGGTCCTGGCCGCATAGTCCACGATATACAGGTAGAGATTCTTTTTATTTTTGAAATGATAGAAAAGCAGCCCCTTGCTGATCCCGGCGGCCTCCGCCATCCGATCGGTGGAGGCCCCCCGGTAGCCATTGGCGGCAAATTCAGAGATACAAGCGGACAGGATTTGCTGCCGGCGCATATCCGGCAACTCATCAAAATTCCCCGCCAGGCTGTTTTTTTCCCGATCCATACTAGGTCAATATATCCTTTCGCCGGTAGATCAGCCATGCCGCTACCAGGCATACCACTGCGATCCCCAGGGCCAATATCACAAATTTGGCCTCCAGTCCCCCTTCCCGCAAAACCCGAATTCCCTCGAAATACTGGTAGGGGATGAGATACCGGAGCCAGGTCCACTCGTCCTTGATATTGGCGAAGATGGACAGCATATACAGTCCAAGTCCGGCCCCCAGGGCGGCGGGCATGACTTTCCTGGCCTTGACCACAAAGACAGAGAGCAAAAATCCAAGCCCCATGAAGATCAACATGATGAGCAAGATGGCTACCGTCAACAGCAGGAGCAGGCGCGCGTCATAGGCCCCCTCGGCAAAGGCCGCAAATCCCAAGACATTGATCCCATAAAATAATATACCAAATATAATCATCTCACTCAATACGGCGCAGAGCTTGGATACGAATATATAGCTGCGGGTAATGGGTTTGGCGTAGAGGAATTCGATGGTTTTCTCTCCCTCCTCCTTGCCCAAAATAGTCGCGCCCATCAATGCCCCCCAGATAGCCGCCGCCACCACCACATAGGGGTATACGTATACGAAATAGTCCATGGGTTGTGTGAGATCCAGACCCATCATCCCGAAACCCTTGCGCATCTCCTCGGGAAAGGCTTCCAGCATATCGTTGATATTCATCTCCTGGCCCGATGAAAAAGATGGAAACATGGCCATGCATAGAAACATCAGTCCCGCGAGGCACAGCGTCCAGATCAGCAGTGATTTTTTCGCCACAAACAGTTCGCGCAGATACAGTAACATGGCGCTAGCCCTCCTTCCGATAATCGTGCATAAATATTTCCTCCAGAGAGGGGTCTTCGATCCAGATATTTCCGATAGGCCGGTCTGATAGCGCTTTGATCAGCGTCCCCATGGCGCCCGCATACCAAAACGCGATCTCCTTACCCTTTTGTTCGATCTCCGAGGCTCCCGGCAAATCAAATCCCGCCCAGGCATCCGGGGCATCGGAAACCGCCCGAACATGCTTGTGGGTCCGGCTGCGTATATCGGCGATCTCCTCTACCCGCAGGATCCGCCCCTCCTTGATGATGGCCACCCGGTCGCACATCCGCTGAACTTCGCTCAATATATGGGAGGAAAAAAAGACCGTGACACCCCGTTTCTTTTCCTCGCTAAGCAGATCAAAAAGCTGATTTTGGATCAACGGGTCCAGTCCGCTGGTGGGCTCATCCAGTATCAATAATTCGGGCCTGTGCAGCAACGCCTGGACGATGGCCACTTTCTTTTTGTTGCCCGTGGATAGATCGTCTATCCGACGGGTCACATCCAGATCAAAACGCTCACAGAGGGCGTCCCTGCGCTTGGCATCCGGCCTGCCGTAAAAGCGCTGGGAATACTCCAGCAGGTTCGCAACCTTCATGTCGTCATAGTAATTGACCTCTGCGGGGACATAGCCCACCCGCTTCTTGATCTCAGCGCTCTGTGCCGTCACATCCATAGAAAAGATACTGGCCGAGCCCCCGCTGGGCCGCAAAAATCCCAGTAGAGTCCGGATGGTCGTCGACTTCCCCGCACCGTTTGGTCCGATGAATCCGTACACCTCTCCCGCATCTACCGTCAGCGTCACATCTACGATCCCTCGGGCCTTCCCGTAGGATTTGGTCAACGCGTTGGTCTTGATCACCGGCATTTTGTTCACACCCTTCCATATAGCTGACTGACCTATCAGTCAGCTATATCATACGCGTCCCTGCTTCCATTGTCAATACCGCATCCTATTTTTGTACAAATAGTAAATTTAGGTGTATACTATACACACTGAATGCAAAATTATTCGTCATGCATTTTCTTGGTAAGGGGGGTGTACCATGAAATACATACGCATGATCGTATTCGTGCTTCTTTTCATTTTGACTGCCTGCTCGCAAACCGCATCAACGGATACCCCCGCACCGTCCTCCTCCGAATCACCATCTTCCGTCCCTATCGCAACACCCATGCCGGAACCCAACCCGTCACCCTCCGGTCGTGCCGCTCCCCAGCAGGGACCGGCCCATCCTATCCCCTATATATCGGATATACGGCTGTATCCCTACGTGGAGCTATTCACCCTGGAGGATATTGCCCTGGGGCCCGTCGCCATCACCTCCACCCAGGAAGATGTCACGAAAGCCTTGGGCGAGCCCGCCCGTATCACCAACAATCCGTTTCATGCACTAGGCGTGATGCAAACCTACCACTATCCGGACTGCCGGATTGATTTTATTTTAATAGACAGCGCCTATGTATTGCAGAGATATACCGTCACCGGAGGCGATCAGACGACGCCCCGGGGCATCGGTGTCGGCGCTACTGTCCGGGATACCGTCCTCGCCTATGTGGACAGGATCGAACGATCGGCGGACAATCGCGCGATCTTTTACCGCAGCAACGCAGGCAGTGACAGCCCGGTAGCCGTCCCGCCCTCGGGGGTCATATTCCGGGACGATACCAGCGGCGAATGGATCCTGCAGTTTACCGTCCCCGTGGAGTCCAACCCCTATGCGGGATACACCCAGGCGCAGATTGAGGAACAGTATGCAGCGATGTGGTTTTATACCCTGCGGTTCGCAGCCGAGCACGAAAAGGTGACCCGAATCGATATGATACTGGGACATTATATAGAGTAGCTATTGTTTCGCGCTTCCCGCCACCCACACTTCCCCGCAGTGGATACACGCCTCCCTGTGTACCGACACGATCTCCCCGCAGTGGGGGCAGGTCCAGCGTTCTTCCTCCCGCTCGACGAATGGATATTTTTCAGGTTTTCCAGCATACTCATGTGGTATTTGCCGCGGTATCCCTTGTCCATGTCTTTAAGCCTGCGGCAGGGCTTTTCGCATTCACAGAAGGGACTTGTGCGTGTCTCGCTGTTTACGATTTTGCATGAGATACAGTGCTGCGGCTTGTGGGTATCCTCTCCCCGGCACCCGGCACAGAGATTTTTCTTCCGGGTATACCCGATGCACAGCCCGCAGTTTATCCGCAGGGCGCGATCAATTCCCCTGATAGACGCATCATATTGATCACCTCTCGCCTCATTATACCAAGCAGGGTCAATTATATTTAGTGAAATATGGACAGTTCCGCCTCCCTGTGATATAAATGGAGAAATACTTAAAGCAGGGAGATCGTCATGGATACGGTCAGTATCTTGAAAATTGATGGAGATATGATTGAGAGCGTCTGTACATTACTCGCACCCTTAAGCGGGCTGCCAGCCTTTGTAAAGCCCGCAGACCGGGTTCTCATAAAGCCCAATCTCAACGATACAGATCTGGTCACCAATATCGATCTCACCGACGCGTTGATCACCTTGCTCAAGGAATACGGCGTATCCCGCATCGCCATGGGAGAAGCCACCTTCGGCTCTGCAGGGATGACCGATGCCCTCTTCCGCAAAAGCGGTTACGCGGAACTGGCGGAGCGGCACGGGATCCCCCTGTACAACTTCAACCGGTCCCAGGCCGTGGCTGTTCCTGTAAAAGACCCCTTGATTACCGACACACTGCATATCGCCCGGGAGGCACTGGAGGCCGACGCCATCATCAATCTCCCGGTCATGAAGGTCCATTACGCCACCAAGGCGACCTTGGCCATGAAAAACCTCAAAGGGCTGCTGGTGGGAGAGGAAAAGCCCCGATTCCACGATATCGGTCTCAATGAGGCCATCGCCGATCTCAATAGGACCATCAAGCCGACACTCAATATCATCGACGCCACCACCTGCATGGAGCGGATGGGACCCAAGGGCGGAGACCTCGTACGCCTGGGTCTTCTGCTTGCCGGGGACAGCGTTGCCCACATCGATAGCGCGGGAGCCCGGATCATGGGGTATGATCCCCATGAGATCAAGCACCTGGCTCTCTACGCTGAGCGCCAAGGCATCGACCTCACTGCTATCAATACCGTAGGGGAAAATATCGGCGCCGCGGCATATCCGCTCAAGAAAATCGATCTGGACAACGCCATTCCGCCCCATATCCGCGTCCATGCACGGGGCGCCTGCTCCGCCTGCATGAATGACTTGATTCTTTCCTGTTCTTTTCTAGCAGGAGACGGTGCTCCCATAGATATATACATGGGAGCGGGATGGGAGACCATCCCCCCGGATGCCGTGGCATTTGGCAACTGCGCCGCTAGGTCCTGCGCCGGCCGCTGTGTCAAGGGGTGTCCGCCCGTTCCATTTTTACTCAAAAAGGTATTGGGCCAGAAATGATGAAAATGGACCTGCAATGGTCTGTTTTCATTTTTCTACATGATACTACCCAGTCACAGTCCCATCCAATCCGATTACCACTTCCGAGTAGGGTACGATGGTCCCGCTCGTGAGCATGGCCTTTTGCACCGCGCTGACGATTCCCCCGCAGCAGGATACCTCCATCCGCACCACCGTGATGCTCTTGATACTGTGTTTCTCAAGTATCGCGGTGATCTTCTTCTGATAAGCGGCGATGTCGTCCAGCTTGGGGCAGCCGATCATGGTGACCCGGCCGCTGATGAATACCCGGTGAAAATCCCCGTAGGCATAAGCCGCGCAGTCGGCGGCGATACAGCGAGACAAAAGGAAAATCGGTAACCGACGTGACCCATTGGTATAAATGATTCTCGCAAAGGCCAGCGTCTCAGTCCCCATTGTCTCTCTTTGCATTTGACAACAGGTCTGTGGCCAGAGACTTCAGCTTACCGGCATCATATCCGTACCTGTGTTTCAAGCGCTCCCCATCCCCATCGTTTATTGAAAAACACCATCCCCGCCCCCAGCAGCGCCATGAAAAGGAGCATACCGATACAATTAAAGACCATCCGACCCGAGCCCAGATGCCCCATATCCAGAAACGGATACACATAAAACCGTGTCCGGGCTCCCAGCCGTATCACCCAGCATAGATAGGCCAGGGGATACAGCATCCAGGCTGCGATCCACCGCCACCGGTAGCTGTCCCGCACCTCTGTCACAGCCCAATCGATGCCAAAGAATACCGGCGTGATTACATGGTGGGTGAGATTCACATAGGCCTGGCTCCCGCTTGGGGCATACACCCGGCAGAGTATCGCCGCGTATACGATCCCCGTGAGGAGTATGTACAGGGTCACCGCGCCCCGGAGAATGCGGCCGGTATCGCTGGCGGCGGTCCTATGGCCCCGCAGCACCGCCCAGGTCCACCAGAGGATCGCCATCAGATTGGCCTGCTGTGTAAAGAACATGTACTGCCCCGCCACAGGACTCATATCCAATATCTTTGCCAGGATCTGATTGCGGTGAAATCCCAGGGCGGTGATCATGGCGATCCAGCCATTGGTAACCGCCACAAGCCTGCCCCAAAGCAGATATGATAGTTTCTCCATGTGATCTATCCCCCCGGTATTTGTGGTATATATATGTAGGGTGACTTTGCCCATATGCACAGATACCCGACCTTTACATAAAGCTCGCATTGCACCCGTGTATCGTGTATACTATGCATAATTGGCAATTTATGCGCATGGGGAGTGTAAATGGAAGGCTTCTTATTGGGTTTGGGGAGCGGCACCGCCTGTATGGCATATTGTTATCCGGTCCTGCTGCCCTACATGCTATCCGAGGGGAAAGACCTCCGGCAAGGCTACGGCAGACTGGCTCTTTTCCTCACCGGACGACTGATCGGGTATATCGCCATCGGCGCGGTCGCAGGCGCTGTCGGCGGACTGCTTGATGGAGAAGTCAGTTCACTGATCGCGTCGGGCGCCACCCTATTGATTGCAGTGCTTTTGATCCTGCGGCCCTTGCTACGGAAGAGGCACCGTCGTGACGCGCTATGCACCCGTCAGCCGCAGCCCGTATTCTCACAGGGCTGGTATTTCCCGCTGCTCCTGGGGCTATGTACCGGGCTGTCCATCTGCCCGCCCTTTCTGATGGGCATCACCCGCGCCTTCGCCGCCGGCGGGATCTGGCAGGGCGTTGTATTTTTCATTTTCTTCTATAGCGGCACCCTCGTGTACTTCCTGCCCCTGCCCCTGGCGGGGCTCGTCGGAAAAAAAATAGATATCGGATTCATCGCCGATATCGCGATGGTCTTGATGGGCCTGTATTACCTGTATAGGGCGATAATCACGCTCATACCCCTGATATAGGAGAACGGTATATGCGAGTCACCCATACGAGATGGCTGCTAAGCCTATTGAAAACACTCCCGGTGTCCCTGCTGTGCGCGGGATTTGGCTTCATGGCCTATATGGGCATGATGGGCGATCTGGGGTATGACCATACCCTATTCGGCATATCCATCGTGATCACATGGGCTTTCATCAGTACTCTCTTTTTCCTGATGGTGCATACAGGCAAGACAGACCGGTACCGGGCGATATTGTTCATCGCATACGCCGTTTTGTTTTCCATCGGATTTATCGCCAATAATATCGCAAACCGGGGCGCCATGTTCTTTACAGAACAGGATATCGCCCGGTGTGAGATACCCTTCTGCCATATCGCCACCACCATGATGCTGCTGCCCATGGCCGTCGGCAAGACGCTGCTCTTCCCCGGATCGCTGAGCGCTATCCTGTCCATGGTGATTCTGGCTGTCATAACGGCGCTGGTCCTGGGCAGGGGGTTTTGCGGATATGTCTGCTTTTACGGCGGGCTGGAAGACGGGTGCTCCCGGTTGAGCAAAAAGGCGAAGATAAAAGGGATCAATCCCAAATGGTCGTTGATCCCCTTTGCCGTATTGATCACGTCGATGCTCACCACCCTGGCGGCGCTAAGCCCCACGTATTGCTTCTGGGCCTGCCCCTTCAAAGCCGTGACCGAATATGAAAAGATCGTCAATCCCATCGTATTGATCCAGACCATCATCTTCCTGGTACTGTTCATCGGGCTGGTGGTCGTACTCCCCATATTGACCAAGAAACGCACCCAGTGTTCTTTTCTCTGCCCCTTCGGGGCCATGATGTCCCTGTGCAACCCCATCAATCCCTTCACCATCCGCATCGACACAGAGAAATGCACGGGCTGCCGCCGGTGCATACAGGTCTGCCCTACCTTTTCACTGACCCACGAATCCCTCCAGACAGGAAAGCCCCGGATCAACTGCACCAAATGCGGGAAATGCGTGGACGCCTGCCCCCGGGGCGCCATTCATTATCATATCCGCGGCACTTGTCCGGACCGGGGCCATGAGGCCAAGCGGCTGATTTTCCTCCATGCTGCATTTATATTGCTCATCGCCGTCGGCGCGCCTTCTATCGCCGATGGTCTGTATCGGATCCTGCATCTGATCGTGGCAGGAAGCTTTGTGTGAGGAGGATACCATGAGGCTCAAACGCATCCTCTCCATCCTATGGGTCATCGCCCTGTTTGCACTGCTCATCGGGGGCCTCTTCACCCTCGGAAACGGGGTCGCGGCCCTCAAAGAAGCGGGTTTTCATATCCACCCGGTCTACACGCAAGAATAAGAATATCTGCATAAAAAAGGGGATGGCCGCGTAGCCATCCCCTGTCCATCATTGTATCATCTAAACAGCTTGAGCCGCTCTCCTCTGGCGGCGGTGAAACCGCCTCCGCCTCCCTGGGCTGCCGGCTTTGCCATACCTCCATGGATGCCGTTCCAAAAGAGCGCCCGCAGTTCCTCTGTGGGCTGTCCGTTTTCTAAAAGCCCCGCCGAACAGGCGAAGGCCGCCATCATCTCCAGATAGGCATAGAATGTATCGGCCGTGACCTTTTCATCAGCCTTCCCCTCGGATCGGGCCTGCTTATAGATCTCCGCCATCCACTTCTTGCCCTCCTGGACCGCCTTTTCCATCTTTAGCTTCAGGTCTGCGTCCCGGTCCGCCGCATCCAGAATAAGCCCCCGGTTCCCTGTCTCGTGACCCTCGATCTTCATCATCATTACAGCCTCGATCTTATCCGCAGGGGATTGATCCGATTCGGCGATATACTGCAGGTGCTCGTTTTCATCCTGCAAGATATCCAGGATCAGCTCTTGTATAAGGTTTTCCCGGCTGCCGAAGTGATTGTATATCGTCACCTTGGACACCCTGGCCGTACTGGCGATCTCATCCACCGTCACCCGGTCGATTCCGTGCTTGACAAAGAGAGCCTTGGCCGCCCGCATGATATCCTGCCGCTTTTTCTGCCGTCTGAGATCATAGCCGGTAAGCACGCTCATCCCCATAAACAACAGATTGCGCACCCGTGCCCCATCCAGGAGGGCCAGATAATCCACCGCCTGCTTGACCTGGACCACACTCTGGGCCGCCATATCCGGCTCTAAAAAACTATGCATCGCAACCTCCCCTTTCCTTCTCATCGCTGTATTTCCGGTAGCCTGATTATACTGTATCAAATGAAATAAATCAAATCGGAAAGTTCATCATTTTCTTGACATTATCTATATTCTGCAAATATAATGAACTATATTAAACTATTAGTTTCATTTAGTTTAGTATGACATGTCTTTAATTATAATAAGGAGGAGAGAGAGAATGTTGAAACGTATTTTGGTGGCAGTCATGGTACTCGTCCTATTCGCATCGGTTTTGTCCGGATGCAGTACCAGCGGCAAGGAACAGGTACTGAATGTCAACTGGCAGCAGGAACCGCCGGACATGGACCCCCAGACCACCACAGACCAGATATCCTTCTGGCTGCTGAACGCAACCCTGGAGGGCCTTTTCCGGTATCAGCCCGACGGGACACTGGGAGAGGGCCTCGCGGAGAGCTATGAATTGAGCGATGATAAGCTCACCTACATATTCCGCCTGCGGGACGCCAATTGGTCCGACGGGACACCTATTACGGCACAAGACTTCGCCTTCGCATGGAAGCGGGCCCTGGACCCCGCCACCGCCTCGGAGTACAGCTATATGCTGTATTACCTCAAAAACGCCGAGATCGTCAACACACTGCCCGCCTATCAGGGCATCGTGGAAGAAGGCGTCGGCGGTGAGAACGGGTACACCCAGCAAGACGTGGACGCAGCCCAGACGTATCTGGATGAACACGGCGATCTGACCCTGGATGACGTGGGTGTCCAGGCGCTGGATGATAAGACCCTGGAGGTCACACTTACGCAGCCCACGCCATATTTCCTGGGGCTGACCACCTTCCCCACCTATCTGCCGGCTCAAAAAACCGCCGTGGAGCAGTTTGGTGAAGACTACGCCCTGGAAGCGGATAATATGGCATACTCCGGCCCCTTTATCGTCAGCGAGTGGGTCCACGAGCAGTCTCTCACGCTTGCCAAAAACCCGGAATACTGGGATAAAGACTCGGTCAAACTGGATACCATCCACGGCGTCATGATCACGGAAAACAATACACTCGTGCAGATGTACGAATCCCAGGAACTCGATATGATCAATGTCCCCGATGAATTCTACGCCACCTACAAGGACAGCGACGAATACGGCAAACTGGCCCAGGCCGAATCCTGGTATCTGATGTTCAACTGCGAGGGGAAATACTTCTCCAATTTCAAACTGCGAGAGGCATTTTCCATGGCCGTGAGCAAAGAGACCTTTGTCGAATCCATCGTGAGCAATATGGGGTTCGTGGCCGAAGGGCTGGTCCCCCCCAGCTTGAGCGGCAAAGGCGGAAAGACCTTCGGCGAGACCAGATCCGACGCCGGTATTACGTTGCCCGCCTTTGATCCGGAAGGCGCCAAAGCCAAACTGGATGAGGCGCTGACTGAGTTGGGCGCCACCGTCGAGGACCTGGAAAACGAAGTCTCCATCATCGGCGGCGAGGGCGATACCTGGGGTAAATACCTCCAGTACCTCCAGGGACAATTTGAGCAAAACCTGGGCATCCACCTGGGGATCGAGCAGATGTCATTCGCCCAACGGCTGGACCGCTACGACGCCAAGGACTATGAGCTATCCTTCTCGGGCTGGGGCGGCGACTACGACGACCCCATGACCTTCCTGGATATGTGGGTTACCGGCAATGGCAACAACGACGCCTACTGGAGCAATGCGGCCTTTGACGACGCCATCCGCCAGGCCATAGCGGGCGAAGGCGATGAGCGGATCGACGCCTACGTGGAAGCGGAGCATCAGATCGCTGCTGATTTGCCCATCTGCCCCGTGTACCATCCGGTATGGGATTATGTGACCAAGCCCTATGTCAAAGGCGTGGCCCGGTATGTCACCGGCTCCGACTATGACTTTAAATGGGCCGAAATAAATTAGCAGGCAGGCGCCAGCACGTTCCCTATGAAAAAAATGAGAGGGCGCGCCACTACAACCAACAGCAGCAACAGCGAAACTCTTTCCAACTTTTTCTCGCTGTACCCGTCCTCTCATTTTTTATATCCTACCCTGCCGTGCCAAGGTATCAAGTATTCCATCGGGGCATGGTAAGGGAGTCCGAACAAAAAGATACGCGATCGCGTATCTTTTTTACATTTTTCCGTAAAAGAATTGTAAGCCAATACTATCACGCATATAGCCGGTCCACATAATGGCCCCTCCCCTTTTCAGGTAAGTAGCCATTGCCAATATTATTATAAGCCGAATGATCATGGTATAGTAAAAGAGGTTTCCGGCAATCGAGGTCAAGAAATAAGAGATGCCCGGGTGGTATCCTTTGGGCAGGAGGTGATCGGTACGGAACGGTGGGAAGCGATCGACGCGGTGCAGCGGGTCCAGGACTATATCGAGGCCCATATCCACGAGCCCATATCCCTAAGCCAACTGGCCAGGGCGGCGGGATACTCCCCGTGGCACACCGTGCGGATTTTTAAGGAACTGCTTAATAAAACGCCCTTCGAATACCTGCGGGCGCTGCGGCTGACCAAGGCGGCCCTTACGCTGCGGGATGAAAAACAGCGGATCATCGACGTGGCGTTTGACTTTGTGTTTGACAGCCACGAGGGATTTACCCGGGCGTTTTCCAAGGAATTCGGGGTGACGCCGAAGCGGTACAGCCAGTCCCCCCAGCCCATCCAGCTTTTCATGCCCTACCGGGTCCGCAGTCATTACCTCACTCTGCAAAAAGGAGAAAATAATATGCCAAAGAAGGAAGCTGCCAAAACGGTCTTTGTCCAGGTGGTGGAGCGGCCCGCCCGCAAAATTATACTGAAGCGGGGCGTAAAGGCCGCCGACTACTACGAATACTGCGAGGAAGTAGGCTGCGATATCTGGGGAATGCTCACCAGCATCAAGGAAGCGATGTATGAGCCCATCGGCATGTGGCTGCCCCCTGGTCTCATCACGGAGGGTACGTCCAAATACGCCCAGGGGGTGGAGGTGCCGCTTGACTATGACGGCAAAGTCCCGGAGGGATTTGACATCATTGAGTTAGCTCCCTGCAAGATGATGGTGTTCCAGGGGGAGCCCTACGAAGATGAGGAATTCGAGGAAGCCATCTCTGACATGTGGGATGTAATGAAGCGGTATAAGCCTGAAACCTACGGGTTTACCTGGGACGATGAAGCCGCTCCCCGGTTCCAGCTAGCCCCGGAGGGGTATCGGGGATATATCGAAGCAAGGCCGGTGAAGGAGATCAATCAGGGATAACGGACGAGACATACCATTCGGCGCTTCACGCCACTCCCCTCTATCCACGGGATAGTTTTGGACCGGCTTTTCTGACTATCGGATCCTGACCCCTGACACCATACCTAAGCCCGCCGAAACGGCGGGCTTACAAAAGAAGAGACATCCTCTGCAAACCGTATATCAGGCGTGCTGCTTCCGGATAAGATACCGGACCTCTCCCGGTGCGACCCGCTCGATCCGGGCCCATTCCCGAAGGCCCCTGTCCGTCTCCCAGAGATACCGCTCACGGTGCCTGTTCATCATGATCCACTCCTCTTTTTTTAAGATACCTGCACCGGCTCATCCACTTCGGCCCCTTCGGCCAGTACCAGTTCACTCCTGTATTCCACGCGCTTGGCCTTGACGCCGGGTCCCAGGGACACGCTTTGGGCGGATAGATATTTGATGGCGCCTTTTTGAAAACTCGCCTTGCCCCCTACCACGATCCTGCCCCGGGCCTGGATCTCATCCGCCACGATGAGATCGCCCTTGCACTCGATTTGATCGATATCCTTGATACGCCCACCGGTGAGCCATTCCATCCATTCGTGGGGCTCTTCCACCGTAAGGGCCCCAAAGCGCATGTCGCCTTTGCCGACCATCCTGCCGGTCACATGGGCCGTATCGCACTTGAGATCTCCGCCGCATGAGATCTTCCCGGTGAGGCGGAGATCGGTAGCAGCCATGTCCCCGCCGCTTGACAGCCTGCCGCTGACCTTGACCGCCAGGGCATGGACATCCCCACCCCCCTCGGTCTTGCCTGACACCGTCAATTCTTGGGCGTTGAGATCACCGCCGCAGTGTATGACCCCGCTGCCGGTGACCGCGTCTCCCCGCAGGTCCCCGGTGCAATTCAGCCTGCCGGATACCTGGAGGTCCTTGCTCCGGATGTCCCCGTCTGCCATAAATTTACCGCTGACGCTCATATCCTCGCCCACGGCATCTCCCCCGCAATCCACAGTCCCACGGGCCATGATATCGCCGCTCTTCAGATCGCCGTCGCAGTGCAGCCGGCCCAGTACGGATAGATCCCCGCACTTCAGATCGCCGCAGTTGCCGGTGCCGTGCACACGGGTTTCGCCGGATACCACATCACCGCCGCATTCCAGCTTGCCGTTTATATGGAGACTGTCCTCGGCGCAGAGGTCCCCTCCCAGGGCCAGCACACCATGGACTGATGTCGTTTTGGTCTTGAGATCACCGGAGATAGTGGTGTGGGCCTTGACCGTATAGTGATCCTGCACCACATCGCCGTCGATCCTTCCGGCGCCCTTTTCGTTCATCTTGCGGCGGGCCTTCTCCCCATGCTTTTCCAGCTTATCCCGGGCGATTTCGATCTGGTCACGGGCGTATTCCAGCGCCTCTCCTGTGACATCCCGGATCATGCCGCCCAGGTCCTCTCCGGCATAGGTCTTTTTCCCGGAGGGAGATGGCTCTTCTTGTCCCCCTGTCGAGGTTTTAGCGGCTTCTTTTTTCTCTGTCATGGCCCGCAGTTCGTCAAAAAGCGCTACCGCCTTGTCAGATGGGAGCTTACCCTCCCCGATCTCCGAGAGCGCCTTATCCACCACCGCCACGGTGAGATCATCGGCCAGCGCCCGCACCTCGATCAGGGACATTACCGAGGCCATCAGCTCCACCGCCTGGCTCGGCGTGACCGTTTCCTCCCGCATCATTCTGTTGATTCGTTCCTTGATCTGTTTGGTATCCATACGCTCTATCTCACTCCATATCTTTCAGCGCCGATACGGCGTCCGCCACATCCATCGTGCCGCTGCTCAATTGTTCCAGTATGTCGCTGGCCCGCTGCCGCCTGCTTTTCTCCGCCTGGTCGGGAACCTCGAGCCCCAGCGCCACACAGACCTCCGCCAGACGATTGCGGATGGTGGGGTAGCTTAAGCCCATCTCCTTCTCCATGTCCCGGATATTACCCCGCAGCTTGAGAAAGAGCTTGATCAGCAGGATCTGCTCCGTACTGAGCCCGCAAAACTCGCAAGGGGCGAACCGCCCCACCGTTTTGCTCTCACAGCGCTCACACTCATAGGCCGTGATAGTCACGTCACCGCCGCAGACGGGACATCTGGCGGGAACCTTGTACTTTGCCATAGGGATTTCCTCTCTCACTTGTTTATGTCATTATATTAAAACTTAATTTTAAATATGTCAAGCTTAGTTTTAAATAATTAAAAAATAGAATTTAATTTAATGCAGTATCGGCAAGAGAAACAATAAAATGTTTTTTTCGATCGCAAAAGAGATGATCCCTGTCGGCATCCACGGACTCATCGATGGAAAAAAAATATATACTTACCATGGAAATCCTACGGCATTTGCTGTATACTGGTGGAAATTCATTTTTAGCAAATGCGTTTGCGGAGGTCGCGGATTGGATAAAACAGCCATCTACAAGAGACGCCGGATCATATTCGCCATGGCTGTGCCCATCATGGTCCAGAGTGTGGTGCAGCATGTTATGATCCTATTTGACAGGGGTTTTCTGGGCAATCTGGACGCCCGCTATCTGGCGGCCGTCGGAAACGTCATGCCTATATTCAACGCGTTTATGTTCTTCACCTTCTCACTCGGCACCGGCTTGACCGTACTGGTGGCGCAGAATATAGGCGCCCAGAAATACCAAAAGGCCCAGCGCTTCAGCGAATCCGCTTTTTTCTTTTTCAGCATTTTTACGGCGGTCCTGTTTCTGATATGGTTTTTCGGGGCAGAGGCCATCTTTACCCTATTCGGCGCCCAGGGGGATATCCTCATATTCGCCAGCAAGTACGCCCATATCCTTTCGTTCTTGTTCCTGTTTCTGGGGATTGATGTGACCGCCGCCGGGATCCTGCAGGGGATCGGCATCACCCGGCCCATCATGGTTTTTGGGGTTATAAAGAGCGTGATCAATATCGTTTTGGATTGGGCGCTGATCTTCGGCAAGCTGGGATTGCCGGCCATGGGGCTGGAGGGCGCGGCCCTGGCCACGGTCATCGCCACCGCCGTAGGGGCGGCGGGTATTCTGATCACCAGCCTGGTGATGCAGGGCCTGCCTTTTCACCTGTCCAAGCGAGCCATCATAAAGCCGGACTGGCATTATTTCCGGCATATATTGAAGATAGGCCTGCCCAGCGGGATGGAGGGATTCCTCTGGTCGTCGGGGCAATTGGTGATCGTCTATTTCTTGAATCAGATCGACGGGATGGCCATCGGGGTGTATTCCCTGGTGATCGGGATACAGATACTGTCCCTCTTTATCTATATGGGATTTGCCAAATCCGCCATGACGTTGGTTGGACAGCGCTGGGGTGAGGGGGATCGGCAAGCGGCCAAGGACACCGCGCTGCACTGCCAGCGATTGTCCCTGATCGTGAGCCTCTCCTGCGCACTGCTTTTCATCGGATTCCCGGGATTTCTTGCGGGACTGTTCACCAAAGATACGAGCGTGATCGCCCGGGCGGTGCCTCTCCTGCGGCTCGCAGGTGTGTATGTCCAGTTCCAGGCCGTCAATATCATCATGGGCCATGCCATCCGCGGGACCGGGGATACCAAGTGGATGATGTATTCCCAGATATTCGGCACGGTCTTTGTGATCGGAGTGTCTTACGTAATGATCTTCCAGTTCGGCCTGGGGCTCATCGGCATGTATCTCACCATGATCATGGATGAGCTGATCCGGGGCGCGATCAATACGGTCCGGTTTTTAACAGGCAAAAATCCATTCAAGAAGACAGTGGAGCAAGAGGCCAAAGCCTGTTGACTTTTATGTCTTTTTCACCGATCAGCAAGGGCTTTGGGACAATTTTTTCACTATTTATGATATACTGTATACAATTATTGGAGCAAGAGGTGTATTATGAATAGGGAGAAATCGGGCCGCCTTAACAACGTGATGATCGTTCATACTGCTATTGTCGCACAATACCTAATAATTACGCATATTCGATCTCTGATCAGCGAGCTCAAATGGGTTTTTGAGGATATAGAATGGGCAATATATTCACAGATATCAAATACGATACAGAATATAATACATCCCTACTGGCCTTTTTTACTCCGTATTCCATTCAAGATCCTGCTGTTTATTACATTGATCCTGCTTATTAAAAAGTCCAAGGCACTTCCATGGATTTATACGGCCACCTATGTGGTTTGGACGTTATGTTTTTATTCCGCAATGAGTCATTCCTTTATGTATTTCTGGAACTTCACAAATACTCTTGAGGCCTTCCTATTATTGTCCGGAATCGCTATCCCGGTTTTTGCTTTCATAGGCAAGAGAATCTCACGAACAGAAAAATATTAATTTACCCGATTTTGACTTTTTCATATATTGAATTGACGAAGCCGCAGTTCCTTAACGCAGATCCTCCGGCTTAAAGCCCTCTACCGGCCCCTGAAAAGGCCTGCCCCGCCGATCCCGGTGCAGCTTCCCGTAGACCTTAATAGCCACGGTGGGACAGAAATTGTAACACCGCAGGCACATCACGCATCTGTCCGCAAAACGGGCGAGACCGCCCTCCATCGTGATATTGCCCGCCGGGCAGTTGCGCGCACAGCGGCCGCATCCGGTACAGCGGGCATCCTCCAGGGACGGCATATCCCGCCATTGATCGTATAGCAGCCGGTAGGGCACCCGCTGCAGGGCTCCCATCATACGGCAGAAGGGCCAACGATAGGACCTGCCTTGCACCATGCGATCAATCATTCTGCCGATCCGTTTCTCCGCCCTGTTTAGCTTGGGGACATGTTTATGAAAATCCGCCGTATAGGGGAGGGGTATGGCGGTGATACAGACATTGTTGGGCATCTTGAGATGGGCTTTCCACCGGACATCGTAGCCCTTCTTCATTAGCTCCCGGCCCGCCACCATGGCCCCGTCTCCAGAGAACTGCCACTGGGTACAGAATACCATGGCGGGCTTTCCATTACCCGCTGGGAGTCTCTCAATCAATTCCTTGCTGGGCTCCGGGATATCCGAGCCGTAGATGGGGTAGCCTAGCCCCAATACGTCCGTCCCCTCGACGAGGCCGTCAAGCTCGGCGTCCCCGATCTTCTCGATAGACATTGCACAGGCATCCCAGCCCTGCTCCGATAGAAACCGGACGATCTTACGGGCCGCCCAGTGGGTATTGCCCGTACCGGAAAAATACAGAATCACGATACGCATGATATCCACCTCCCCATCAATAGTATACACCCTGGGAGTAATTACCACAAAAAAATTTACAGATCATCCACCGGGGTGTGCCCGGTGAGCCAGTTGAGCTCGCTGTCGCACATGAAAAACTGCCCCCAGGACTGGCCGAAAGAGATATCGTCATCCACCCACTGCCGAAAGTCATCGATGCTATGGTAAAACGCCTCGACATTCTCCATACTCGCGTCCTTCAATAGATTGTCGATCTGCCCCATCAGTCCCACCGGTTTATCCGCGGCATCGGACAGCACACGCAGAAACCACTTGTGGTAAGGGTAGAGCATCTCATTGTGGGTCAATATCAGCCTGCCGCCAAAGAGTATGAGCTTGGCGACAGCCATATGGCGCAGATACCCGATGTCATGGCGCATGGCCTCAGCGAAGTACCATTTCCAGGCCTCCAACTGTGCGTAAAACCGGGCTAGCCGCATCTCCTTGCCCTCGACGGGATACCGGGGGATATCAGCGAGCAATTCCCGCAGCCCCTCTATCCGGGATAGGATGATCCGGGCGTCCTGAAAGGCGAACCGAGCGGGCTCGCTCCCCCGTTCCCGGACCTTTTTGAGAAAATCCAGGGAGACATACTTGCCGTCCACATATCCGCCCTCGTAGGTCGAGAGGGCGTTATCCCAGTACAACAGTTGATCGGCGTCCCGCCGCTTCACATACTCATCCTCGGATACGATGAGCATGATGTCCACATCCGAAGTATCGGTACAGAACCCGTGGGCGACCGATCCCCCCAGCAGCACGGCCAATATATCGTCTTGGACCGCAAAGGCGTCTCTGATTTTCTCGATGGTTTCCCTGTGGTGCGGATACATATTCGGTCCCCTTAGCATGGTCATATTTTATATATAATACTACACTATACCAGCTCATACAGCAATATACGCCCGCACAGAGATCACCTTTGACAGATCGTGCGAAAATGGTGATAATATATAGGCTAGATACCATTATTGTCAGGAGTTGTCTATCCGATGAAAAAAATTACCGCTCTATTGTTAACTCTCGTATTGATTGCAGCAACCGCCGGATGCGGCAGGGCCTCCGGCAAGGAAGCCGCCGCCTCCACTCCCGAGCCCAC
>ENA-ORCX01000216-ORCX01000216.1-marine-metagenome-genome-assembly--contig:-NODE-216-length-39237-cov-3.213304_pt1 | contig 39237 bp, 31 predicted proteins | sample MGYA00248630_ERZ508518 | MGnify/ENA primary metagenome ERZ508518 (study PRJEB26188, sample SAMN06268768) | marine metagenome | isolation source: Bioluminescent Bay, La Paraguera, Puerto Rico | place...
TCTTCTCTATCTGAATAAACTACTTTTGGCTTACTCTCGTTACGAAAGACATCAAGTTCGTTTCGATATTCCAAAGGAGTTTTACCATAGTTTTGCTTAAAAATGCGACTAAAGTAATTGGGATCACGGAAACCACAGACATTGGAAATTTCTTTAACGCTTAAGCTTGTCGTTCTTAAAACATCTAATGCATTTCGCAATCGAATATCTGTTATATAGGTTGTTATTTTAACACCGATTTCTTCATGAAAAATTTTCGATAGATAGTTGGAACTACATGCCAAGTTATTTGCCAGCCAACCAACCGACAACTCAGAATCTTTGAAATGGTTCCTGATAAGCCAACGACATTGGTAGATTCTCTGAGACTCCACGGTATGATTCTCCATGTCCACTTCGAACATATTGATAAGCAAAGCGAAAAAACCAGAGAGTAAACTTTGAATGGCTTCCTTTGCCATTTTCAAATTGGTATGAGATAAAGCCGCACATCTATTCAATAGAGCCAACAAATCATCATAATAATCTGATTTAAAAAAGAAGATCTCCTTAGCCTCAGGCTTATTGCACTCCCCCATGCGAGCTAAATGCACCGTAATTGTGTGGCTATAAAAACAGACAACTACATTTTCAAAATCTTTCCCCGAATCGTATGCAACCTCACCATGAGGAACTCCTTTAGGCATTATACAAATCTCAGAATCTCTTGTCTCAAAAATCTTATCAGGACAATGAAACTCAGTATACCCTCCTGTTTGAATAAACATTTCAGGCTTAAAATGATATGCCATCCCAACATGTGTTTCGTACAAATGAAGTGATTGAGGAATTCTTATATTAACTTTCCCAGATTTACATTCCTCATATTTTTTCCGAAAAATCCCGCAAAAAAACTGAGATAATTGTAGCTTATCTTTTTCTGAAATAACTGGGTATTTTTCCATTAAGAGAATACTGCTAAAATTCGTTGTTAAATCCTATCCTAATAGCTCAACAATATAGGAATATTAGACTAGTGTTGCAATATAGAACATTGTGATGATTGTATAATATCACTACCCCACTAAGTTTCACGACTTTTACCTCAAACTTAAAATGAGACAAAAACTACGCCTTTCTTTTTATCAAATTATTAATATGAATTTCGGGTTCTTTGGAATCCAATATAGCTTTGGTTTACAGCAAAGCAATATGAGCCCGATTTATAAATACCTGGGAGCCCACGAAGCAAGTCTTCCCCTTCTCTGGTTGGCGGGACCAATGACAGGGCTAATAATCCAGCCTATTATAGGGGCGATGAGCGATCGTACGGATACCCGTTGGGGACGCCGCACTCCTTATTTCTTTATTGGTGCAGTATTCTGTAGTCTCAGCCTTTTCTTTATGCCCTTCAGTAGAACTCTCTGGATGGCGGCTGGGCTACTCTGGATTCTGGATGTGGCCAACAATGTTACAATGGAACCTTATCGCGCATTTATCAGCGATAAACTCGATAAATCTCAGCATTCCACTGGATTCCTAACTCAGAGTGCTTTTACTGGACTCGGGCAGACGTTATCCTATCTCACTCCATCAATATTAGTATTTCTGGGGATGAACAAGGATTTAGTGAATTCACGTAACATCCCTTATATAACTATCACTGCCTTTATCATCGGAGCTTTCTTCTCAATTAGCTCTATTCTCTGGACATTACACACAACAAAAGAGAATCCACTAACGGAAAAGGAAAAAAAGGAAATTCGATCTCATCCAACTGGAGTTACCCAAACAGTAAAAGATATTTGGACAGCGGCACGTGATATGCCTCCAACGATGAAGCAGATGACCCTCATGTGCCTTTTTCAGTGGTATGCAATGTTCTGTTACTGGCAATACATCGTATTATCCCTTTCAACAACCCTATTTGGAACAACGGATCAAACATCTCAAGCATTTAGAGACGCTGGTTTAATTAATGGTCAAATAGGCGGATTCTACAATTTTATAGGCTTTATAGGAGCCTTTGCCTTAATTCCGTTTACCCGTAGGTTTAATCCAAAACGCACCCATAGCGTTTGTCTCCTGTTGAGTGGTATTGGTATGCTCAGTATCCCATTTATCCAGTCACACGCATTACTTTTTGTTCCAATGCTCGGCATTGGCCTTGGTTGGGCGAGTATGATGGGAAATCCCTACATTATGTTAGCCGGAAGCATTCCAGAAGAACGAGCTGGTGTTTATATGGGGATTTTCAATCTCTTCATAGTCATCCCTATGATGATTCAGATATTCACCCTTCCTCTATATTATAATTCTTGGCTGGGCGGTAATCCCGAAAATGTAATCATCCTGGCCGGCTCTCTAATGTTGTGCGGTGCAGTCGCCACTCTCTTTGTGAAACTTACTGCAAACAAAGAGACTAACGAAGCTTCAGAAACCATATAAACAATTTCTCTACTCCCACAAAATTCCAGATATAGAAAGTATAACTGATGAAAAACGGCATCCAACTCATCACATATGCAAATAGCCTAGGTTCGAACCTTCAAGAACTGAATGAATTTTTAGAGCTTTATGGCAAAGAAGCTATCACTGGTGTTCATATTCTCCCCTTCTTCCCATCAAGTGCTGACCGTGGGTTTGCACCCATGACTTATCGTAGCATTGATCCCGAATTTGGTGATTGGCAGACAATTGGAAAAATAGCTGATAAATATGATTTAGTGGCCGATTTCATGGTGAATCATATATCCAAACAATCTGAGTATTTTAAAGATTATCTGAAAAAAGGCGATGAGTCCAAATGGTCGAATCTGTTTTTACCACTGGAAAAATTAGCTGAAAACGGAGAAATAAAACAAGAACACATAGACCTCATCTACACACGCAAACCTAGAGCACCATGGATTGATGTTACTCTGGCTGATGGAACTCAAAAATCAGTTTGGTGCACATTTGCCGAAGAACAAATTGATCTCGATGTAAATTCCCGAACTGGAAAACAATTCATCGAAGAAGAAATTGTTGCTCTGTGCAAAAGAGGCTTGGCGATGCTTCGCTTGGACGCATTCGCCTACGTCACTAAAAAGATGGGAACCAACTGTTTCTTTGTAGAACCAGACGTATGGGAAATACTCGATCGAATAAGAGATATCGCCGCCAACCAAGGAGTGGAAGTACTTCCTGAAATACATGAACACTATACGATCCAGAAGAAACTGAGTGATCATGGCTACTGGGTTTATGATTTTGCTCTTCCGATGCTTGTTTTGCATACACTCTACAGCCAAAATACAAAACGCCTTAAGGATTGGCTGGATATTTGCCCACGTAAGCAGATAACCACACTGGATACACACGATGGGATAGGCGTTGTAGACGTAGCAGACCTGATGACTCAAGAGGAGATAGATGAGACAGTAGAAACACTTTATAAGAAAGGCTCGAACCTAAATCGTCGCTATTCCAGCGCTGAATATGACAATCTGGACATCTATCAAATCAACTGTTCTTACTTTTCCGCTTTAAGTAACAACCCAGAACATTACTTGCTCTCCAGAGTGATTCAGTTCTTTGCACCAGGAATCCCTCAAGTATATTATCAAGGACTCCTCGCAGGCGAGAACGATGTAGAAAAGGTAGAGCGTACACGTCATGGAAGAGATATTAATCGTCACGATTATACGTTACCTGAAATAGGACAGGAAATGAAACGACCTGTAGTACAAAAGCTCTTTAAAATAATGGCCTTCAGAAATCAGCATCCTGCATTCGATGGTGAATTCACACTTAAAAAGAGTGATGATAATAGCTTAAACATTCGATGGAACAACAATGATGCTTTTGCTGAACTACAAATGGATTTATCAAATTATTCATGTATAGTGTCTCATTCTCCAGTAAGTAATTGGGAATCCGGTTCTTTCAACCCATTAACTTAGTACACATGGTTGCCAAACAGTTTGATATAACATCCTTAGGTGAAATCTTGATTGATTTTGTTGCTCAGGAAAGAAGCAATTCTTTAAAAGAAGTAACAAGCTTTGCCAAAGAACCCGGTGGTGCCCCGGCTAATGTTTCCGTAGGAATGGCAAAACTTGGTAATACCGCATCTTTTATTGGACGTGTTGGTAATGATCCTATGGGCATGTTCCTTAGAGAGGTACTTCATAGGAACAATGTTAACGCAGAACTCGTCCAATTTGACAAAAATGCTCCTACCCCTTTGGCATTTGTTTCTCTAAGCAAAGATGGAGAAAGAGATTTTTGCTTTTTCAGACATGATTCTGCTGACACCCACTTAGAGTATTCTCGTCAGATTAGCCTTAAGTTGATGCAAAGTAGAATTTTCCATTTTGGCTCATTCAGTATGAGCTCTACAAAGTCAAAAAAAAGCACGATAAAAACCCTCCATGCCGCAAATACAAGCAAATGTATAGTATCTTTCGACCCAAACATACGCGAAACAGTTTGGCCTGATATGACAGTTTGCAAGGAACACATATTCGGAGTCCTTGATAAGGTTGATATTTTAAAAGTTAGTGATGACGAAGTAAAAATTCTTTGTGAATCAGATCATATCAAAGATGCGGCTCAAGAGTTACTCAATAAAGGACCCTCGTTAGTCGTTATCACAAAGGGCAAAGAAGGATGCTACATAGGTGTTCATGGCAACGGTATAAATGTTAGTAATTTCCCACATAAACCACTGGATACGACCGGAGCTGGAGATGGCTTTTGGTCAGGTTTTCTACATGCGTTAAGCTACCATCTAAAACAGGATAAAAATCTTTGTGATATAAGTCTAAAGGATTACCATTCGATAGGCTTGTTCGGAAATACCGTAGGAACTCTGGTAACTCAAAAATACGGAGCGATGAAGGGCCTTCCAGACATAGAGGAAGTAAGAAAATTCCTGGAACAAGAAATCGCCAACATGCCCAATTTGAAATCAATCCTTAATCTCTTGTAATTAAAGTTCTGGGATAAAGATAAATATAAAGGGTCTAAAAAACTAGTATCCATAATGGAATCAAACAAGCTGAAATTAACACTTCGTGAAATATATAAAAAAACAATGCTAAGCTTAGAATAAAACAATGATTTTATATTCGTCACAACAAGACTAGCATGTAAAGGCACAGATAAAAAATACGAAAAGCAAAATGAAAAAACTCCTTATTTTACAATTCTTGCTGATCCTTTCTGTCGCCGGTTGTACAACGATTAAGGATCAGCCACAGGCCTCATACAAAGGGGCATCTGCAAAACATCAACCATACGCCCCGTGGAACGAAAACGGCCGCATAAATCATAAAAATTTACTGAAAAAGGCCCGTTCAGATGCACAGATAGATGTTTACTTTATTGGTGACTCCATAACTAGACGCTGGGGAGCGACTGACTACCCTCAATTCTTAGAACACTGGAACAAAACCTTCTTTGGCTGGAACGCAGCAGACTTCGCTTGGGGAGGAGATGGAACGCATCAGATGCTTTGGCGTCTTAAGGACGGTGAATTGGATGGGCTTCATCCTAAGGTCTTTGTGATTTTAGCTGGAACAAATAACATAGGAAAAGGAAAAAAACCTGAAAGAGCTCAGGATGCAGCAGATGGTGTAGCTGCACTAATTGATTACTGCCTAAAAAAGGTACCGGATGCAAAAATCGTAGTTATGGGTATTTTCCCAAGAAGTGATAGTCCTCTTAGCAATCCTCTGATAAATCAAGCCAACAAGCAGATTGAGAAAGTGGCAGATGGACAAAAAATAATCTATCTCAACATAAATGACCAATTAGCTGATGCAAATGGCAATGTCTATGACGGTCTTACATTGGATAAATTACATCCTTCTCTCGAAGGCTATAAGATCTGGGCAAAGAACCTAGTTCCTGTGCTAACAGAATTACTAGGCCCACCAGCAAAAGAAGATTTTGCTCCTGCTCCGACAGGCGATCCATCGGCAAAGAAATAAGCTTACTATTGGCTTAGCCTATTTAAGACTTATTACCAAAAGGTAGTAAGTCTTATTCATTTACAAAAACCTCCCGTGAATAAATTCATCGGGAGGTTCCGTTTGTGATAATATGGAATAAAAATTTATATTCTTAAAAAGATTTCCAGCCACCTCCAAGAGATTTGACTAAGCCAACATATTCCATCCCCAAATTGTAGGAAATGGTAAGGACATGTTCATTTGAGGTAATATACTCGGCTTTTTTGTCCAAAAGTTCAGGCTTTGTAATGACTCCAGATTCGTATTGGCTTTGAGCAATATTCAAACGTTTCAAAGAATTCTCTTTCACTTTTTGAGCAATTTCCAATTGCTGATTAACTTGATTAACTCGCAACAAGGCTGCTTCTACTTCACGAACGGCTTTTAATACAACATCCTGATATTTTGCCTGATATTGCTCTACTTTAGCTTGCTGTGCCTTCTTAAGATTCTTCAACTGTCCTCCATTAAATATAGGCAAATACAATGAAGGTCCGAAAGAGAAAATACTGCTGGACGCATCTGCAAAATCATCTATTTCCAAACTCTCCTGTCCTATATTTGCAACCAAAGAGATATGGGGATACAGCGCTGCTTCACGAATGCCCAAAGTTGAAATTTCAACCTTCAACAAGGCTTCAGCCTGCAAAATATCAGGACGATTTTTCAGCAAATCGAGAGGTTTTCCAGCAGCAGTCACCATACGGCTTGATGGAACGCTAAGCTTGCTCTGTTCGAGCATAGTCTTGACCTCGGATGCTGAGTTTCCTGTTAAGATAGCTAAAGCATGCAGCGTATTTACTTGCTCCAACTGAAATGCCGCAATTGCAGTCAAACTCTCATCAACAGCGATATCTGCTATATGCAATTCACTTTTAGTTAAAACACCTGCGTTCACTTGTGCTTCAGTTGCAGTATATCTCTCACGGTATAACTCCAGGCGTTCACGTTCAGAAGTTAACTGATTTTGCAAAACACAATAACGAAAATAGTTCAAAGCCGCTTCTGAAAGAAGCGAATTCTTCAACGCACCATAGGCATATTCCGTAGCTTCCATACGGGAGAAAGCTGCCTCACGGGCTGCTTTGTTTTCTCCAAAAAGATCAATTTCCCAAGATGCATCCAAACCTCCTGTAAAATAATTTGTCGTTCTATTGACCAAACCATTTCTAATAGAAGCCCCATTAAGCCCATTTTCACTCAAACGCTCACGGGCTGCAACTGCCGTTGCGTTTACCGTTGGCAACTTATTCCCTGATTCTGAATCGCTTAAATACCTGGCCTCTGTAATTCTGGCGGCAGCCTCTTTCAATTGAAGATTTTCTGCAACAACCGTTTCCAATAACTGTTCTAGACAAGGATCATTAAACTGAGACCACCATTCTAAGGAATTGCTGTTTGGGGTTCCAATTTGTGGAAAATCAAACTGAGCAGCTATTTTGGGAGGCTGTATCTGTGGTTTAGAGGTGGAACAAGCCGTTAAAAGTGCCACGCCAGTAATACTTAAAAGAATGGAGTTAAACTTGTTAGTCATAGATTTTGTTTTCATTGTTCTAACCTACTTTGTGGCCAAAAATCCAATTGGCTGAGAAAATTGTAAAAATAGAAATGGCAATCAGTGGCCATACATGTGGCCATGCCATAGGAAAAGACATATCACATAAGAAAATACCTTTGGATATAGCGAAGAAATGCATCAGTGGATTTATCTGATTCAACCCCTGCAACCAGTGCGGCATATTTTCCAATGGGCTGGCAAATCCTGAAAGTAATATAGTTGGGTTCATAAAACAAAATGCCCCCAAAATGGCTTGCTGCTGCGTTCGACAAAGCGATGAAATAAACAATCCGACACCTACCAAAGAAATTAAGTAAAGTGATAAGCATGGCAGTAACGTTAACATCGACCCCTCAAATGGAACCCCGTATAAGCCGACTCCAACAGAAAAGATCAGTAAGCCTTCCAGCATTGCAACAATGAATGCAGGAATGGATTTCCCCATAAGAATCTCCCATTGTGTATAGGGCGACACCAATAACTGATCAAACGTCCCCAATTCTCGCTCTCTCGCAATGGAAAGTGCTGTTACAATCATAGTAACAACGGTCGTTAGAAGAACTAGAAGACCGGGAATATTATACCATAGATAAATTAAATTGGGATTAAACCAAAACCGGGTTACCAACGTAGGCATTATAATTTCAACACCCTTTTCCTGAGCTAATTCCAAGCGATATTGATTGATGATCTTGGAAACATATCCATAGGCAATCTGGCCACTATTGGATCTGCGTCCATCCACAATAACCTGAATTTTAGGACTCCCTCCATAGGAAAGTTTTTTAGAGAAATCAGATGGGAAATGCACCGCCAACAAACTGTTACCCTCCTCTATATCACTTTCCAAGTCAGACAAATCGTGCACGTAATTAACCGTAGAAAAGGCACTTGCAGCAGCTATCCGATGACTTATTTCTACAGATGCAGGCGAACAATCTTCATCGTAAATAGTTATCGAGTTGTTTTTGACCTCCAAAGTAGAAGAAAAGGCAAAAATACATAGCTGCAAAATGGGTGGCATAATAAGAACCATGCGCCCTTTCGGATCTTTTATCAGAGAAAGAAACTCTTTACGAATAAGAGGTAATAATCGGGCAAACATGATTAATCCAAGCTCCTCTTTAGTTTTCTATTTATTGCAGCCATAAATAGAACTGCAATGATGCTCAATGCTACCATTTGAGGGATAAGAATACTCCATATATCCCCTGTGAGAAACAATGTCTGCAAGCTGCGAACATAGTATCTAGCTGGAAACACGTATGTAAGCATCTGTATCCAGTGTGGCATGGATTTTATCTCAAAGATAAAACCGGAAAGCATAAAGGATGGTAAAAAGGCTGCATTAATCGCGGCCTGAGATGCTAAAAACTGATTTTTACTGGCAGCGGAGATAGTTAACCCCAATCCCAACGCTCCCAACAGAAAGAGTGATGTAACTAAATAGGCAACCCACAAACTACCACGAAAAGGAACCCCAAAAACTAAGACCGCAAAAGCCAAACATATAGTAAACGAGACAATCCCCAGTAAATAATATGGGATCACCTTTCCTAATAAGATCTCTATTCTTGAAATAGGAGATGCAAACAATGCTTCCATGGTTCCCCTTTCCCACTCACGGGCAATGACCAGAGCCGTAAGCAAAGTCCCGACGATTGTCAAAATAATAGCGATGGACCCCGGGATAAGAAAGTATCTTCTATTGGTTGTATTATTGTACCAGAATCTAGGTTCAATCTCTACCGATGGAACCACATTCGCTTGCTTCTTCTCCTGCCGAAGTAGAACCCATCTTTGTAAAGTTCCCTGAACATACTGCTCCACGAATTTACCAATTTGAGGATTACTCCCATTGGCAATCAATTGGATTTGTGGAGATTCTCCCTGAGCTATTTTTCTGCTAAAATCTTCTCTGAGAACAAGAATCCCGTGTAATCGGCCTTCAACCATTTGATCTTCCAAGAGATCTAAGGAGGAAGACTCGGTAACAGAAAAATAACGACCTCCTTTTAAGGCACTGATAAAGTCATTTGAAGCAGAATCTTGCGAAGCGCATACCACTCCTATTTTCAATTCTTTGGAATCAAGGGATATCCCATAACCAAAGATAAAGAGAAGCAAAACAGGAAGCACAAAAGCAATTAGAATGCTACTGGGGTCACGACTGATCTGAAGTAACTCTTTCCATACAAAGGCATATAAACGGCGATTATGCACAATTCACCTCCTTCTGTTTGTAGAGCAGCTTTATAAAAGCATCTTCCATGGTTATCATTTTCCCATCTTCAGATAGGCTCTTTTTTAAATTATCTGGACTTCCCAAGCTAATAATCTGCCCTCGATCCATCATGGCAATACGATCGCAATACTCCGCCTCGTCCATAAAATGTGTCGTTACCATAACGGTAACTCCTTTAGCAGTTAAACCATAGATATGAGTCCAAAACTCACGACGTGTTACTGGATCAACTCCAGACGTAGGTTCATCCAAAAAGAGAATATCGGGTTCGTGCATAATTGCACATGCCAAGGCCAAACGTTGCTTGTATCCCAAAGGCAAACTATCAGGCGAATCCTTTAAATGATGCCCGAATCCAAAAATATCGGTCATAAGTTGAATTCGTTCCCTTTTGTCTTTTCCCTTCAAACCATAAGCCCCGGAAAAAAAAGACAAATTATCTGCTACAGACAGATTCCCATACAAAGAGAACTTTTGTGCCATATAGCCTATTTTCTTACGAGCCTCGGAACCTGAACCTTTAAGACTGATTCCACTGACAAGAGCCTCACCGGAAGTTGGAACAGACAAACCACACATCATTTTAAAAGTGGTTGATTTTCCTGCACCATTGGAACCTAAAAGCCCGAAAATCTCACCTGAATGCACTTTAAAATTCACATCTTTTGTTGCATAAAAATCGCCATATTGCTTGGTCAGATTCCTTGCTTCAATAATCACTTTCTCCGATTCACTATGCTTCGGTGCCATATGCTCGGCAGCCACGGAAGTTCCCCCTGGGCCTCCACCAAGAAGGTCTACAAAAGCATCTTCAAAGCGAGGTTTAACCTCAACAACAGAAGCCGACTCCGGTAAATCAGACTTAATGGATTCAGATCCATGATTCTCTTTAAAAATGAGTCGAATATCATCCCCTTCAATCACTCCATCCGAAATTTCAGTACGGTCCAGCAAGCGGATTAAAAGCCTCCGCTTGCCGGGACCGTTTTTGCGTCTTATCTTTAGTGCTCTGTGATTCAAGTTCTGAGTTAGGTCACTCGGTTTACCTTGAAAAAGTATTTCTCCATTATTTAACAAAACAACTTCGGCACATTTTTCTGCCTCATCCAGATAAGCCGTACTCCAGACAACAGCCATTCCATCCTCAACAAGCTCTTGGACCATACGCCAAAGATCTCGTCGAGCAATAGGGTCAACCCCCACTCCGGGCTCATCCAGAAACAAAACCTTAGGTTTTGCCAACAAAGCACAAGCTAAGCCAAGCTTTTGCTTCATCCCTCCTGAAAGAGCACCTGAACGACGTTTTCTGAAACGTTCCAAATCAGTAAATTCCAAAAGCTTTTGGAACATATCTGTCCGCTCCTGCCCCACAATATCGCGAAGGTCTGCATTCAGATTCAAATTCTCTATAACGGTAAGGTCTTCATACAAACCAAAGCGTTGAGGCATATAACCAATATCTTTACGAACATCAGTCACGTATGGGTCTTTACCTAAGACGGTAACAGTCCCATCTGAGGGCTGCATTAAACCTGCAAGAATACGCAAGAGTGTAGTTTTTCCCGCCCCATCAGGGCCTACCAATCCCAGAAAACTTCCAGGTTGCATGCGAAATTGCACGTTCTTCAATGCGTATTCACCCTCTGCAAACGATTTGTTCAAAGCATTTGCCTCGACGATTGCATCCTGAGGATTCATCTTGAGCCTTTTATTTATCAGAAATTTTTACTGTAACAGGCATTCCCTGTCTCAACCCAGTAGTGTCACCATCAACGATAACTCTATAACGATACACAAGGTCTGAACGTAAGTCTTCTGTCTCAACATATTTAGGCGTAAACTCAGCCTTTGAGGAGATAAAACCTATATGTCCCTGATAAGATTGGTTAGGACGGGAATCACTAAAAACAGAAACCATCATTCCAGGTTTAATGTCTCCCAATCGAGTTTGAGGAATATAGGCTCGAACCCAAACCTCGTTATCCAAAGAAATAGTAAATGCCGTTTGCCCAACCTGAACCATACTTCCCTTTTCAATGGCTCTTGTAAGAATAGTACCACTTGAAGGAGCTTTCAGCTTAGTGTCAGCTAGCTGTAATTGAACTCGGGCAATTTCGGCATCCAACTGTTTTGTCAGAGCTTCTGCTTTAGCGATTTCCTCCGACCTGAAACCATTTATAGCTTCATCATAAGCAGCCTTGGCAACTGCAAGTTTCGCTTTAGCCTGATCCCATGCATAAGATGCCCTATCATAATCCTGCTTACGCCCAGCATCTGCTTTCTCGAGTTGTTTTTGCCGATTCATCTCCGTCACGGCCTCTTCATAAACAGCACTGCAGTATTCCCAGTTTGCTTTAGCTTGTTTTATGTCTTCCTGACGGTATCCATTGACCAAAAGCTCATATGAGGCCTGTGCGGCTTGCTTTTGTGCAATGAGTGAATCCAACTGACGCTCTAAAGGTTCAGAATCAATGGTAGCCAACAATGTCTCAGCAACAACATGATCACCTTCATCTTTCAACACATTAGAAATACGCCCGGGAACCCGAAAACCCAAGTTAACCTCTCTTATGTCAACATTCCCATAAGAAGTAATTGTCCCATCCAGACCCTCCTGACTGTGCTTTTGATAAACATAACCAGCAGCACCCGCTAAACACAGAATTAAAATTAGAAGTATTAGTTTCTTTTTCATTGTTACCCTTTATCCAAAACATCCTTAAAACCAAGGACTGCAGCAGTAATACTTGTTTGAACTGACTTTACGATTATCTCTAGTTCTTCTTTTCCAATCTCTTCCCAATTGTTACGACGTTTGATAGTTTCCTGCCCATAGCGGAAAATAAGAATTTGCCCCATAATAGATTGTATAAAAACCCGAAGTATTTCCGAATCCTCAGGAAGACCCACCACAAAGCTCAACAGAGGTGTTAAACGCTTCAGAAACGGAGCCATGACACCATCGTATAGAATTTCGAAAGCCTCTGTAGGATGTGCCTGCTCCCGCATCATAATAAGCATAATATTAGAAGCACGCTCTTCTGTGAGTGTCATACGCAAAATAGATCCTTCTAACTCAGCCACCATCTCAACAATACGTTCTTTCGTAAGCGCCTGAAGAAATCCTTCCTCTATAATCAAATCTAGTTTACTTAGGGCTTCCTGCTGGCGACCGACAACAAGACTCGAGGCCATCTTAGCAACTGTAAGGTATAACCCTTTTTTGCTCTTAAAATAGTAATTAATGGCACTCAGATTCTGTTCAGATTTATCTGCAATAGCACGAATCCTGGCTCCATCAAAACCACGGTCACCAAATTCTTCAATAGCTGCATCCAGAATAGCCATCTGAGCAAGATCACTCTTTCCTGGGGTTACTCCAATATCTTCATTGCTTGAACCAAACATAAGGACAATAAAATCAAACAACTGTTTGATTTCAAGAAAAAAGTGTATTAATAATTTTCTATCCGCAAAAAAGAATAGTTTCCCAGGGAAATTCGTTCCCCTCTACGAGAGACAAAACCTATCTGGATTCCTAATTTGAAATAAACAAATATTTATATCTACCAAACAATTACCCCCCCATAATAGGTAGATCAAAAGACAGCATTTATTGAAAAGCTACATTGATTACTTAGGCAAAAAAAGGATTTCATTGAATTTCCAAGCATCGTCATTCTCCTCACACACAGGTAAAAAAACACCTATTTAACATCCTTCAAAAATAGGGTATATAATTATCGTTTATTCTTTCAAAAGAACCTAAAACAAGCTATAACTAACGTAATTACATTTTGTTCTTTTTCTTACAAATTCCCCTCACCTATCTCATTCCTTACCCCTAAAATGAAGAAAAAACGTGTAACAATGAAAGATGTTGCGCAAGCTCTAGGCGTACATCACACAACAGTTTCCCTTGCACTGCGCAATCATGCCAGTTTGCCTCCCAAAACGAGAGAATTAGTTAAGCTAAAAGCAAAAGAGCTAGGTTACGTACCAGACCCCATGCTCTCTGCTCTGGTGTCTTACCGAAGAACCACCAAAGAATCCAAAGCACCTCCAACAATAGCCTATATACTGGATTTAAAGGATGAAAAAGAGCTGAAAAAATTCCAGTGTCGATGGCTTTTCTTTATAAATGCGGTAGAGCGCGCCAAAGAACTGGGATATAAATTGGAAGTATTTTATTATGGTTCTGGTAATTATAATTCCAGAACTCTGGATCGCATTTTCAGAACTCGTCAAATAACAGGAATCATTATAGCTGCATTTACACACAAAACAGACCTTAAGCTTACCTGGGATAACTATAGTGCGGTAAAAATAGAAGCCCTTCCAACCAACCTGACCTTTGATATGGTGGAAAACAATCAAATGCAGGTAGCTCAGCTTGCCATGCAAAAGATGCATGAGAAAGGCTATAAACGAGTTGGAATGTTCGTGGGAGAACACGATGAACTACACACTCGAAATCTTTTTTCTGCCGGTTATCTAGTATCTCAAAACCTGTTCGCACCAGAAGATAGAGTTCCTCTAAAAGTAATAAAGGGCATCAACCTGGAACATGAGCTAGACGATATTATTGACTGGTTGGATACGTATAAGGTTGAAACCCTTATAACAAATTGGAACGAATTAATTCCCTATATAGATCTGATAAAAGAAAAACTCGGAAGAGATTTTCTTTTTGTAAGTCTGGATATAGACCACTTTAACTCTGAGATAATGGGAATCAGACAAAATCACGAAATGGTAGGAAAAAATGCCGTTGATTCCATAACAACATTAATGCGCACGAATAAACGCGGGGAACAAGAACACCCTACAACACATTTGGTTGATAGTTGCTGGCAGGAGGCACCAACACTTAAAGCCATATCATTTTAGGATATCATTCATCAAGACCTGGATAACGAGGCTCAATTTGCTTCAGTTCACCAAAATACCGATCAGCTTCGGAAATATTGCCTAAACTTTTATTTGCAATTCCCAAGGCGTAAAGCATATCAGGATCATCTTTGACCCAATCATATGCCTCCAGAAGTAAATCCAGCGCATGCTGATTCTCTTTTTGAGTAATCAGATACATGCCATAATTACGTTTCAAAACCCAATCAGACGGAGAATGATTAATCGCATCTGCATACATCTTTCGTATGCTTTGGTGGCAGGCAGGCAAAGCTAGTAGTTGAGAGATCTTATTTTTCCGATCATTCCATTCTTGTAAGCGACTCTTGCTACCAAATTGCCCCTTAAAGGGAGCTTCCTCAAAACGGTGAATCAACTCATAAGTAATTAGCCCCTGATCATACGGAGTATAAGCAAGACGTTTACAAATGTATGAATATGAGGGCAGTTCATTACGGGTTTGAACAACTTTTCCAGCAGAAAGCAAAGCACTACTTACTTGTTGAAACAAATCACATGCAACATAATACGTTCCATACATTGATAAATGAACATGTTCGTAAAAAAACTCATTTCCGGGAATTTCACACTGACTATGATCTGCTGCAACTTTCACTAAATCCGAAAAGCAGCAACTCTCCTTTTCGGAAACTTCCTGAACAATGTCATTCAAATTGGAATCCGCCCTAAATCTAAGGGCATCTAAGTCTCTGGCTCTCTCAAAAGAAGATTTTGCTTCCTTAATTTGGTTCAAACTCAATAAAGTTCGACCAATTCTGTAAACTACATCTGCATTATTTGGACTTAGTTCATAAGCACTCCTATACAAAGCCAAGGCATCCTTCTCATGAAAACGAGTCAATGCTTCATCGCCCTGCGCGATTAACGAATTACGCTTGAAAGTGATTTCCTCTGAAAAAGACTTCGGGTCAACAGCCAAAAACGGTGCAAAATCTCGGATATTGGTTGGAACATTGCAAAGCAAAATACCAGCATCAGAATTCAAAGCAGACTCAACTGTATTGGTTAAATTATGGCGATAAAGACAATAAACCCCATGTAACCGAGGATCACTCTCAACGATGGATTGATCCAAAAACATCTGCATACCACCCCATTCCTTCTCTCCATTAGAAGACGCTACCAAACGGGTTATAACTTGTCCTATTTTTGATTTTCTCAAGGCAACAGTAAAATCCACCCATATAGGCGTAGCCATAAAAGGAGTAAACACGGATGCAGGCCCAAAAGGACCTATAACCTCATTATTGCCAACATAAACAATGAATAAATCCGGTTCCAATTCAGCACAATCCTGAGCTACATATTTTACGACGGTTGAGTTAATCGCTGTTATTGCAGCGTTTACCACCTCGAAATGAATATCTGGATAAGCGTCCTCCAGCATAATTCGAAGAGTGCGGGAAATCGAAAAAGAAGCTTCAGGGTCTCCCATTGCAGCAGAACCGCCCAAAACAAAAATACGATATGTATTTTCCCCTTTTTCTACAGGGATTTTCATTACAGGCGGTCTACGAATCAATTCTTTAGAGAAAAAAGTTGCCGTGAAATCTCTATTTTCCCGATACCACTGTACACCATTTTCATCTGTATCTACACGATAATAGGACGTATCAAAACCTACTCCCAAACATCTAAAAATAAACTCCAAAGAGCCAAGTAAGACAACAATTGATACAAGAGAAAGAATAACGCTGTACAAAATGCGTTTCCACCAAGGTAGTTTTATTTTCTCCTGAGAAATCACTTAAAATAATGAATAAATAAAGGGGGATATAGTCGATACACTTACCAAAACAAAAGCCAAAGCTAATAAAATAACAGCAACAGGTAAAATCCACCATACCTTATTCGTTCGAGCAAAGCACCAAAGTTCTCCAAACAAAGCCGCTAGATGACTACAAAAACGTCGAAGTTTCATAATTTCTTAATCCAATCCCATTGCCCCTTTTGAGACAAGATTCCATTTATCACTATTCAGTTGTTTCTTATCAATCCAAAAAGGCCCCAAACTTAAAAAATCCATATCAGTCCTCAAAAAACAGTTCAGAGCATTCACTGGACTACACACAGGCGGTTCACCTCGAACATTAAAGGATGTATTTATCATCACCGCACATCCAGTCAGCTTTTCAAATTCGCAAAGGATACGGTGCAATCCGGCATGCTCTTCTTTATTAACAGTCTGTAAACGAGCAGAATAATCCACATGAGTGACTGCCGGAATATCAGAACGACACTGCTGCAATTGATCCTGAATCCCTCGTGTTTCCTGAACACATTTCCTATTTCGAACTTTAGTCGTAAAAAGCATATAGGGCGATGACTGCTGAATTTCAAAATAATCAGATGCTTTTTCTTCTAAAACAATGGGTGCAAAAGGTCTAAAAGACTCCCTATATTTTATCTTTAGATTCAGTTTCTTCTGCATACCAAGATCACGAGCATCTGCAAGGATTGATCTATTCCCCAATGCTCTTGGACCAAATTCACAGCGTCCCTGAAAAACACCAACCACATTTCCCGTTGAAACAGCTTCTGCTATCTCCTTTTGAATACTTTCAGGCTTGGTAAAGGGAATTCCCTCTGAGACCAACATGGATTCTATCTCTGTATCATCAAACTCAGGCCCGAGAGAGGCTCCTTGCATAAGATCATGTTCTCCATCTGAGTTCCGATCTTCTTCCAGATACTGAAACCAGTATGAAAAGGCAGCTCCAAGCGCACCTCCAGCATCACCGGAAGCAGGTTGAACCCATATATTATCAAAAAGGCTATTCTCTAATAATTGAGCGTTGGAAACACAGTTTAAAGCAACACCACCTGCCATACAGAGGTTTCTATTCTCTGTTAAAGAAAATAGATGTTCAGCCATCTTCTGAACCACTTTTTCCGTAACAAATTGGATGGAACTCGCTAAATCACATTCCCGTTGGGTAATTTCGCTCTCGGGTTTTCTCGGCGATCCATAAAAGAGGCGATCAAATGCACGTGATGTCATTCTATCTCCTTTAAGGAAACCAAAGTAATCCATATTCAACTCAAAGGATCCATCTTCATGAAGTTGAACAATATGCTCTAAAATTTGATCTTTGTATATGGGGCTTCCATACGGAGCTAATCCCATGAGCTTGTATTCGCCTGAATTAACACGAAAACCACAAAAATAAGTAAAAGCAGAATATAAAAGCCCTAGTGAGTGAGGATACTTCAGTTCCTTGAGAATTTTTAGTTCGTTCTTATTTCCATAGCCCAAAGACACCGTACTCCACTCGCCCACTCCGTCAACCGTCATCACAGATGCAGATTCATAAGGAGAAGGGAAAAATGCACTTGCTGCGTGCGATTGATGATGCGGTATAAAACATATCTTTCCCTCTGCATCGTATCCTAGTTTTTTCAATTCATTTTCTATGATTAAAGGAGTCCAAAGCTTCCTTTGAGTCCAATCAGGAATAGCACTGACAAAAGCCTTGAATCCATGAGGGGCAACGTCAAAAAAAGTCCTCAAAATCCTCTCAAATTTAAGCAATGGCTTTTCATAAAAAACAACAACATCAGGACTTTTCTTCCTTTGATCTAAACAATACTTAATTGCATTTACAGGAAAAGAGGCATCGTGTTTTTTCCGCGTAAATCGCTCTTCCTGAGCAGCCGCAACAATGCGACCATCTTCAATTAATGCTGCTGCCGAATCATGATAGAAGGCACTTATTCCTAAGATACGCATCAAAACTGTCTTTCAAAACGGTTTCTCTTTGTTTGATCTGAAACAATCACCCAAGAAGAATTTGTTTTTTTTGAGCTCCTAAAAAGCTGCTTCCCAAAGAGACTTAAACAACAACGAACAGGAAAAAAGATGGACAAATAAATGAATCCCAAGAGCACCCAGGTTGTTCCAGCAAGAGTGTAAAAATGAAGTCCATTTAAGACTTTTTGAGCTGATTGCCTAAACCTGTAGTGAATAAAACAAGAAACGGCTAATGTAGCAAAAATACAGGAAAAAACTAAAAACAACAAACATCCCGTATATCCATACGCCAACCCTGGAATCAAGCAGGCAATGGAAAGAAAAAGCCTTATATCTAGCCGAAATTTATTCATTCGTTTGGGAAAAGGAGAAGGTGCATGAATGCACCTTCTCCAAGGGGGAGACTACTTATCTCAGAATAATCGCGTTTACTACATTAGAAACTAATACTATAGGTTGCGCTTATACGAACATCTGTTGGAACTTCATAACGTTCTGTTGCCAATGCAGATGATCCGGTTGCTTTCCAACCAACAAATTCAGAAACCTCGGTAATATTCTTAACATTCAGCTGTAGATAGGAATCATAACCAAACAGATCAAAATGTTTACCGGCAAATGCTTCTAAATAGAAGGTAGATGGGTTGTAACGTGCAACATCACCTACGTAATCTTGAAATGCTCCATCGGCCCATTGGCCACCAAGTCCAACAAAAGCGCCTTTCATAGCACCCTTAGTGAAGGTATACTTGGTCACAAAGGAAAGCTGATCTTCAATATGACCGGAATTAGGAATTCTACCAATTTGATCTTCATCCACAGCTTCAGTAATTTCCACTGTGTTATGAGCATAACTCAGCATTAACTGCCAATTTTCAGTAGGTTGATAAACTAAGTCTAATTCAACACCTTTAGATTCCTGCTTTAATCCTGCAATCAAATCACCGAGCAAACCATTTCTATCGGTTAACTCATCACGAGTTAGTCCAGGGAATGCAATGGCGCGTTCTTCCGCAGTCATGCTGTCCCATTCTTCCTTGTTTTTATTAATTGCATTAGGATCACGTTGAGAACCACCTGTTTGCTCAATAACATAGTAGCTGAGTGTTCCACTCAATTTCCCGTCAAACATATCGAACTTGAAACCAACTTCAATGCTTTCACCTTCTACAGGAGGCAATTGCTCGTCGTAGTCATTCTTATCAGTCGTCGGGAATAAGGAGGTCGAATATACCCCAAATGCTGAGATATGATCTGTAATGTCATACATTGCACCAATCAGCGGTGATACTTTATCTTCCTGAGTTCTATTTGATAAATTACTGGAATAAACACTTTCAAAGGTTTTGAGATCCAATTCAGTATAATTCACAGCAGCCGTTGTTCTGGCTTTTCCATCCATAAACTCAGCCTGCCAAGAAGCGAAGTAATATTGATTTTCACTTTCTTCTTTTTGGTATGCATCAATTTTCAGATAATAGTCACTAGGTGCAAAAAGATCACGATCCGACAATCCATCTAAATTGGAAACGACATCCAAAAGGACATAGTTTGGTGATCCTGATGGCATAGCGCCACGATAGCTATAGAACTTTTCGTACCAACCGTGTGCACCAGCAGTCAAGGTATTGTGAACGGAGCCAAGATCGAATTTATAAAGGGCTGTTGCTCCATAGGCATGATCTTCATTACGCCAGTCAATATAGTGGTATTGTAGAACAATCTGCTCTTCATCAGTATTTGGGTTGATCCAGCCAGTATCACTGTTGGCATCCCAGCTACCACCACCACTAGCGCCACTACCATCAAGACCATCACTATCGATCTGAACGCGCTTACTATACATAGCATATGCATTCACACTGAAACTATCACTAAATCTTTGTGTAATTTCAGCCTTATACATGCTGGTATCCAAGGAACGCATATTACCAGTAGACCAATTCCAATCCCAATCGATATCATCGTGGGTTACCTGCAAAGGAATACTGGCGCTATTGCCCAACGGATTACCGTCAGCATCCACTTCACCAGTGGTAAAATAGCCTAAACCATTAGGATGCTCTCTATAACCATCCTCATAGGTTAATTTAATAAGAGTGGTATCGGTGGGTTCCAGGGTCATCGTGATCTGGTTGTATTCAATACGACCATCGGAATGTTCACGATTATCTGTGGTTTCTGAATATGCACCATTGTAACGAATGGCTATTTTGCCAAGTTTCCCTTCGGTATAAGCATTCGCATCCATAGTAGTGCGAAACTCACCTTCGCTATCAACGGTCAATCCGATATCAGTGAAACTTTTACCCATAACTGCAGTTTTGGAAATCGTATTCATGACACCACCGGGATAGGTTACACCATACATGGCCGCAACGGGTCCTTTTACGATTTCCACACGGGAAATCCCTTGACCATCTACCGGATCATATTGGCGAATACCATCGCGCAAGCTCCAATTTTGAACGAATCCACGGAATAAAAATCCATTATAAGCTTGCTGAATTACATTGTTGGAATGCACATCATCACCTCCATTAACCAGAGATGCATTGTAGCGTTCCACGTCAACTTGACTTGTTAGCAACAAATCAGAAGTGAAATCCTCGGTAAACACCTGAATGTTTAAAGGGATGTCACGAATAGGAGTTTGAGAACGAGTACCGGATATAGAGTTAGAAGCAAGATAACCGGAACCTTCGTCTGCTGTAATCGAAAAAGGATCCAAGACGTAGACATCTTCGTCAGGTAGAGATCCTTCTTCCTGTGCATAAGCACAGTTGGTTGAGCAGACAAAACCTAAACCTAAGCTAGGTAATAAATACTTTAACTTACGATAGGCGGGGGTGTGCGTTTGTTTACTCATAGAGTATGGTTGTTTGTAGTTATCCGAAAGCCCTTTTTTGAGAACTTTTAGAAACTTGGGTTTTTACAGAAGTAGTACCAACCTCCAATACGTTATCCCATTAATAAAAGGAAAGTTATCGCCTTTTTTAGCAGAGTTACAATTGGGGATCAGACAACTATTAATGTGTATGAAAAAAAAAGTATTTTACTACTTTTACAGAACTCTAACATGAGAGTAACCGAGTAGTAATATAATCTCATACGCAAAACAAAAACAGCAGGATACTACCAATCAACAAGATAGAAAGGCATATAAAAGCATAGCCTTTCAAGAAAAAGGATTCTCAAATAAATACAAAAATTGAGACTAATGCTCCATAAAAGCCAAAATAAGTTTCTGCATCTTCTTCTGCTCCTCATCCATCGGTTTTTTAACCTTATTTGGACCAAGTCTCCACAGTTCTCAATGGGAACTAAAAGTAAATGTACATGGGAAACTCCCAAAGCTCCCGCGACAGGAAACATTAACCAAGAATTAGATGCCTCAAATTCTCGGCATAGCGCCGACTTAACGGCAAAACAGATCCATTCTTTAAATGAATAGTATAATCTCCGTGAGTCACTGATTCCATACGATCCATATACGATAGATTCATAATATAGGAACGGTGAATACGAACAAAAATAGAGGAATTCAAATCCACCTCAAGCTGCTTTAAATTTCCCCGGATCAGTTTTGTTGAATTCTCCGTATAGATCTCAATGTATTTATCGTCTGCTTTAAAATAATAAATATCTTCAACATCGACCGCTGAAATGTGATTATTTTCTCGCACAAGAAATCGATTCAAAGAAGTCTTCGGAATAACCTTACTGGCCGGAAAACCTGCCCCCTTCTTCATAATTGAAGCACGCTCATAAGCCGCTTTGAAACGGTAAAAATCAAAAGGTTTCAACAAATAATCTACTGCATTGAGATCAAAGGCTTTAATAGCATGTTCACTATACGCTGTAGTAAAGAGAAAAACAGGCATATCAGCTTTTAAAACACTTTCAACAACTTCTATCCCGCTGAGACCCGGCATATTGATATCCAAGAAAACAAGATCCGGTTTCTTCTCTAGAATAATCTTATAAGCCTCAAGCCCATCATCTACCTCTAAAATTGAAAAATCAGAAGAAAGTTGCTCAAGAAAACGCCTAATCTTCCTTCTCGCTAATTCTTCATCATCAACAATCAAAATATGTTTAAATAGACTCATTCTTCTTTCTTCACCTCCAATGGAAGAACAACCTCCGCAGTACAACCATCTCCTTCATGTTCGCGTAAATCCAGAGAAGCCTTTCCCTCTCCATACAACGCAGACAAACGTCCTCTAATATTGGCTAGACCAACACCTGTTCCCTCAACGTTCAAGCCTGATCTCAACCCTGGCCCATTGTCGATAACACGCAGAACCAATGTATCATTAAAACTTTCTACCTCAACCCTTACAACGGACGCTTTAGGTCTAAAATACATCGCATATTTAACAGCATTCTCTACCAAAGGTTGAAGCGTAAAGACCGGAATGAGAGCCTGCTTAACTCCTGGTAAACAAACCGCCTGATAATCCAATGCATCTCCAAAACGAGCTTTCATTAAATTCATATACAAAGCAACATACTCCAATTCCTCGGCCACCGGAACTTTATCACTCTGCACATTTTCCAAGTTCTTCCGTAACAACAAACTCAACTCGCTGATCAAACGGTCTGCATTTTCTGCCGACTCATACATCTCCTCAGAAATGACATTTAGCATATTAAATAAAAAATGAGGATTCAACTGATGCTTCAAAGAATTTAAGCGAGCCTTTCCCAAATTCTCCTGCAATTTGGAAAACCTCAATTGATCATGCTGTGATTTGATTGCACTGCGATAGACGTAAAAACCCAGGTAAAAGTAACAAAACGTCGGAAGTTGTTTAAAAAACTCGAATAAGTAACGGTAGAAGACTTCTCCTGAACAATATACTCCTAAGCCAAGCAAGTCATACAGCACTACCCGGGCAATGCTCATCAAAGTCGTATGCATGCATCCATAAACCAGCAAAGCAGCAAAATACAGAAGGACGCGATGCCAAAAATTGGCCAAAGTCAGCGGATATCGCCAAAAAAACGAAAACAAAAAAGGCAACAAGGGAACGTTTAACAAACTAGAAGTTAACTCATTCACCAAGTAATTAAGCCAACAAGGGCTAGGCTTTCCCCATATCAGGTTAGCAAAAACATCGACCCCAAAATTCAACATCCCAATAATAAAGAGAAAAACAGTTACAATAAATGCTCCACGTCCCAGTGAAAACCAATTGGGTTCCACCATGCAATCGGGCTCTAAACTGTTATTCTCTACTACCATCCAATAAAGGACCCTAAAAATGAGATCCTATAGCTATTCTCATATTATTAGAATAAATGGCAGCCCCAAGTAAATCCGAAATATAAACGAATCATCGGAAATGAAAAACCTGATCCATCTTACGAATAAACTCGAAAGGCTGCCGTTTGATTGATGCACCCCCATGCATCAGTTGTTGTTTTTGTGGTAGTAATATAAGGAATAAGAAGAATGATGTATCTTACCGTTACATCACATATAAAAAACTAATCAACAAACGTACCAAGTCAGCTCATTTGGCGTAAACGGGACTACAATGTGCGTAAAGAGGACAAGCCACTTTTAAGACACAACAACTCAATAAGAATCACCTCATACAAACCTACAAAAAAAGTTTAAAATAGTACTTGAAAAAGCAGAAAATTAACCCATAGTGCTGACTTCCGCTAATACAGCGGCCTAGATTGCAGGGTGGAGCAGCCCGGTAGCTCGTCAGGCTCATAACCTGAAGGTCGCAGGTTCAAATCCTGCCCCTGCACCCAATGAAGGCTTATTACCGAAAGGTAGTAAGCCTTCTCCATGTACACACTAAGCCATTATCCCGCAACGGCTAGTAAAACAGAGCGTTTCAGCTACCCCACTCCATTTTGGAGTAAATTGGATTTTCCCACAAAAAACCTCCCGCACTTTAAAGAGTAACGAGAGGTATCTAAGTCCTTGGAGATGCCCCCGAAGTTCTCAAAATTTTCTCGGAAAAGGTGAAAAAACGATTTAGCCACCCATTTTTTTGCCAAAGGAATAGATGGTTTTTCGTTCGTTTCCGCTTGGGTCCCATTCCATAAAGTAGTGCGTATCGTTATCTTCAAGCACCCGAAAGCCTTGCTTCAGATAAAACTGATAAGCAGAATTTTGCTTATCTACGCGTAGACGCAATGGGCGTTTGCTTTCTTGACATTCTTTTTTGGTCATGTCCAGGACAGCCTGACCAAGACCTATATTGCGATATTGGCGCTCTATAGCGATATCGCATAAATGGATTTCATCACGTCCTCCGGTAACAATAAATCGACCTACAGGGACTCCATTCAACTCAATTATGTTATCCTTGGTTTCCCAACCGCTCTTCACCTCTTTATAGTGAGCATTGTGAGCTTTAAATTGCAAATCTACAATTTTACGGGCCATTTCCTGTTCTTCAGGATCCCAATACTGCAAACCTAAACGATCCACATCTATTTGCATACGTAGCTGACGCAAAAACGGTTCGTCATCGGGGTCCATAGGGCGAAACTTTAAAACTGCATTCATAGCTTATTCAGGGGAAACAAAAGGGGGTTAAGATTTCAATAGTTTCAAATTGGGAATTTGACCCATTTCATAGTAAAATTCAATTTCTGAGTCATCAAAATTGATGTCATTCAAACGCACAGGCAAATTCAGACTGCATTCATAGGCTTTCAACCAAATAGACCCATAAACCTGTATATCTGTAAATATATAGGGCTCAGATTTAGGCATAGTTGATGGGGACATCTGAACTTTTGCAGCAGGAATTCGTTTCTGAAAAGTTTTCCACGTAAGAGCGGTATCGGCAGTCAGCTCAAAAACATCTGCTATATGTTGCGTAAACAGAGCAATATCCCCTCCTCCATTCAACGTCGCATTCATACGCGAACCAATATCGTAGTGTTGAAGTGAAAGCAAAACACGCTCGGGAATAAAACTGCCCCCTTCTACAAGAAATTGAGAGAGGTTTATGGTCACTGCTACTTGTGGTTCGTTTTGCAAAGCCTGTTGCATCACCTCCGAAATTATCATGTGATATCCAGAATGCCCGTCAGGAGGAGAGAATGTGGCCGCATCCCCACAAACCCATTCAGAAATCCCTTCTTCGACTCCAAAATGCTTTGCTAGTTTTTGGGCACGCTTAAGGGACGTTTCATGTATATCCAAACAAACAAAATCAAGCTTTTCACACCCCATATATGCCAATAAAGGCAGCGCCAATGGAGCTAATGGACCCGTCCCCGCATAAAGGATTCTCAACTTTTCCTTAGGGAAGCGTTTCCTAAGATCCACAATAGCCTTATGGATTCCTTGAATAAACTTTGCGGTTCTACTTCCCTGCCAAGTACACTGCGCAGCACCTAGAGAGGATATCGCCTTACCCGATGGCAGTATGGTATCCTTCTGATCTACTTCAACGGGTGCTTGCTCATCAAGTCCAACCACCTGACAACATCGGTCAAAGTAGTCACGGCACATGTGATGCCAATAACCCGGTTCATCTTTAAAGCCAAGCAACTTCTCCGCCCACGCGGCCAACCAGGCAGAAGGTTCTACTTCATCAACTCTGATTTTCTCTAAAACAGTATCAGGAATCATACACAAAAATCTAAAGCAATACAGTTCAATCAGTATTGCGGCTATTCAAAGCAAAATAAAGCTCTTCATAGAATGCTGACTACGAAGAGCGAAAGAAAAACTGCCAAATCCTATCAGGATCTAGGCGGGAACACACCGTCCATTGCAATAAAATAACTCATAACTAAAGATGGCTGGCGGTTTTCATGCGCAAGGTCATTGCCGGCATAAGCCAAGCTCTTATAATCCATTGAAACCATATTCGCATCAGGCTTACCATAGCCTAAAATGGAACCTCTAGCATTTGGATCTTCATGAATCATGATTCCGGGCACTGTAGCTGCTGTAGGCGTATCGACTTCCGTTCCCGTATACTTTTCTGTATAGACCGTATGATCATGGCTTGGAAGATCGTCTGAATTAAGATAAACAGAAGCCTGACCGCCATATTGCCCAAGCTGGTGATAACTAAGGCCAGGCCCCACTGCTGAAGCTCCTCCAACATGAAGAGGAACACGATCCCCTAAATTGGGAAGCCAAAAAGTATTTACTGCATCTCCGCCATAGTAGTTTCCAATAACGGCAAAGAGTGAAGTAAACTGACTAATAGTTATTATGGCGCCATTACACAATCCCCAATTTCGAGGTGTAAAGGTATAAGGGAAAATGCATATTTCTCCAATAAATGGTTCTGACATTGTTGAATCCTTATCTATAGTTTTTAGCTTCTCGGCGGATAAATACCCTGCAGGCATATAATAAAATTAATACCACAATAGGGCATCATATTATTATGATAATCTCCACTACCTGTGTTACTCACAGCAGAATCATCTAATGCCACAAGATCGGCCGACACTTCATCTGGCGCATATATAACATCTGGAGATGTTGTTTTAGCCAATACTCTGGCAATAGCATTACTTGATGTTGCGTCATACGTGCTAGCACACATAGGGTGCGAATGGGGAGGAATCTGACTCGTTGACAGTTGAACGGATTCAACTCCATAACGCTGACCTATCAGACGATTAGTAAGACCTGGACCTTGGCCTTGGTGCACAGGTATTCTTCCGCGCATTTCAGGCAAAGCAAAAGTGGTACGTCCATCGCCACCATACAAAGTTGTGATTAATGAATACAGGGATTCGTTACCACTAATAGGCATATATGTACCATTACAAAAACCCCACTTACGAGGTGCAAAAGTACCACCAAACATACGGATTTCACCAATATATGGATCTGACATAATCTATCCTTTCTAACTCCTTTGCGGATAAGTGCCACTTAGTGCAATCACAAAATTGATTACCAGGCTCGGTTGAGAATTAGTGTGAGATTGGCCTCCACCAAAAGTTGAACAGGTAGCAGGATTCATCGTGACCAAGTTGTCAGCTATCCCGTAAATTGGAGCTGCCCCCCCCAGAGAGTAGACAGCATCGGCAAAAACATACTCCCCTGTTGAAGCTGCCAAAGGCATAGTGCCTTGGGTGGAGGTTCCTTGGAATGTATGCGTATGTCTCGCCATCGTGTTCTCATTCAAGGTCACATTTTCATAACCAAGCATGGTCCCCTGATCAGCATCATTTAACCCCATAGGAACTCTTCCACGTAGATCCGGCAATTTGAAATATGTGCGATCATTACCACCAAATTGAGATCCAAGCAAAGAATACAATGCTGTATTATCTGTGATTTTTATCTCCACACCATCGCATTTAGCATAGCTTCGAGGAGCCCAGTTAAAGCCTAGCTGCTTTACTTGACCAATAAACGGATCACTCATGATGACACCTCCTGCTTTTTCTTTAATCGATTAAAAATAGCCTGATACACATAACCGGTAACTTTACGATCAGCACCTTCCCCTTCTGTCCGTTCCCCAATGGGAACCATAAACATGTTCATATCACCCTCGCTTCCATGCTTCAGGTGATAGGTTTTCTGGGGTAACAAATGATTTTCCGGCCCATGGAAAATAAGAGAGAAACCTTCGCAATGCTCATTGTCTATCTCTGTGACTTCTACCAGTTCGAGATTCAAATCCTCAGGCCCCATTGCAAAATTGGCTGCACTTAATTCAGCAGGAGGTTCCGGGAATTTTACTTCGAATTTTTGGTTTAGAAGCGGTTTGAACGTTGTATAATTCAGTTGAGTCACGTTTATTATACCTTTAGGGTTTTTCATTCAATAGTGAACCATCTCACTAATGGAAATAGCCTAAACGCCTAAAGTATTTTCGTCAAACTATTATCATATAAAAAAAACGAGATATTTATCTGGAAATACCTCGTTGCCACAAAATACAGATCAAACCATCAGATCTAGCTAAAGGTCCCAAAATCCGTACCAAAATTTGAGTCAGTCATAGTGTTCTCAATATTTACTTTTTGTAGTTCAGGAGACTTCCATTCTTTTTTATTTTTCATAGTTATTCGCGTTTGGATAGAAAAATTCTTAAATAAAAATCAATTACAGTTTGAAAATAAAACTTGAACTAATGTGCCTCAGTATATGAGAGACATCCAATAAATCGAATGCATTGCTTTTATAAGCTTGATTGATAACTTTATTCCAACTGCAATCAAGTGCATCAATATTAATGTATTCCGAAATTTTCTCAGATTTCATCTGATTTATTAGTGATTGAATATCATTTATCTGATTATACAACAATTTTCCAATACTTGCACTTTGTTTTCCTTTTTTTGTATTCATCCTAACACTATCAGGCAAACGATCTTTCATCATACAACGTACAAGCCAACGATTTTCATCCTGCAAGAAAAGCTCGTGAGGAATTTTTGTAAAAGCTTCAATAACCCGAGTATCAACACAGGGATCTCTAACTTCCATACCGCAAAAAACACCAACGTGACCGCCAAACTGAAGCCTTTGAAGATTAATTTTATAAACGATATTTCTACAAGCAACTGGATCAGTAAAGTGATAAATAAAATCAGATGGAATATAAGAAGACCTAATTTTCTTCTCAAGCTCAAGCTCTCGGCAAAATTGATCTGTGAGATAAGAACGATTTTGCCAACGTTGGCTTCTACAAAATAAATTCTTATAGCATCTCCCAAACAAATTATTACCATACAAGATACCTCTGGCGTATTTCTTTTTTAAAGCGTTGATCACGCCCACTCTCCCTACAAGAATAGACATAGGTAGCATGTAATCTGGAACAAACCATGAAATATTACTATTTCCAAAATCACCTTGAAATAGAGTTCCATATCCAGCTTCTTTTGAGCTCGAATAAATATCTAAAATCCAATATGCATTGACAGAGGCATGAAACGGAGATGCCATCATATCAAAACTTTTTTCAATACCTTCAAGCACTGAGATGTTGGAGGAATTGAGAAATATAGGATCAATATTCCCACTAGACTTCACGATATCTTCAACATAAGGCCTTTCATCTCCAAATTGATGCGGACTGAGGCTTGACGAAGGTTCATAAAGCGGCACATGCGTATAGGTGGTTAGCCGTTTACCTTCTTTGGCCAAATGCTCTGCGACTAAATAACAAACACTACTGGAATCCAGCCCTCCACTGAGGGTTCCTGCGATAGGCTTTTCACTGCGCAAACGATCTTTCACTGCTAGATTAAAGACGTAGAACATCTCCTCTACGTGATCCTCCCATTTACGATTTCGCTCCGGTTGCCAGTCATAAAAGCTCCAGTAGCGTTCAATAGTGTGCTTTTTGCGTGTATACTGGGCGAAATGACTGGGTTTTAGCGTTCTTACATGCTTAAATATATGTTCTTCGGCTAGATATGGAATGACAACCATCAGCCCAGCAAAAGCTTCCAGATTGATTTCCTTACCGATAAAAGGCAACGCAGTCAGCCCATAGGGCGAAGAGGCAAATACGACATACTCTTCGTTTACAAAATAGTGCAAGCAGGTGTAGTCGAACTTATCACGAGCCAAAAAAAGCTCCTGCGTCCGCGCATTGAACACAGACAGGCTCCATTTTCCCAAAAACTTGTGAATACACTTTTCACCCCATTTGAGATAGGCTTTCAGCATCAAGGTTCCATCCGCCATGACAGGTTGCTCAGACAGCGGTATTTTGAGGGCTTCAAACAATTCCTGACGGTTATCAATGCGCCCTTCACAGACAAAGAGGAGTTGCTCCTGCTCCAACCAAACGGGCAATGATTCATAACGAGCTTCCGGCGTATTATAGGTCAACATATGTCCAAAGGCACAGTTTCCTTTACGGATAATCGTATGGGATTCATGTGGGAAGCGTTTCATCGCCCCATACATGGTATCTATCTCGTCTCCAAGAGGATTTCCTTTACGATTAAAAATGCCAAAAATCACACTCATAAGGATTCACTCCGTATCAAAATTCTTTTTGCCAGTAAAAGGGGTCTCAAAGCGAAATATGCCCAGCGGAAACGGTATGGAAGCTTCGCAAATTCAAACTCTCGAATCCCCGGGAGAAAAATCATAGACGCTAAATCGTAAGCCCACACCCTAATCCCTCGAAAATAATAAGCTTTATAGAATCGAGTATGGAATCGCTTTAGAAAACGCTGAAATATGCCGTTAGGCTCATGGAGCTTGATGTCGTCAACCGTCCAAGAGTCGTTATAAAAAGATGTAAAAGGCTTCAGCCCATTGCAATCTCCTTTGAGCAAAGCGCCCGTAGTAAAACAATTTGAAAAATTTAAGGCTGATTTCAGGGCATGCTGTACTTTAAAACGCTTTACTAGGGTTGTTAATCCAACCCTTTCAGCATCTGAAAACCGTTTGCTCAGTTGGGCCACATCCAGCAACCAGAACAAACGCTGCCAGAGGTGTTTGGTTCCATGAAAGGAAAGATAAATCAGTTGGATTTCATCTGTAAAAACCCGATACTCCTTCCCTCCATACATCTGAATCTGAGTATACTGATCCCAATCATCCGTTTTTAAAGGAAACAGCCAAGGATTCACCTCCAAACGGGTATGGATCTCAACACGAAATTGATTTTTGTAGATATAGGCCAAGTCTTTTTGACTCCAGAAAAAGAGCTTTGAGTAATCTTCAAAACCTTCCTGACGCAGTGGCTTAAATTCTTTCTCCATCAGGATATTATGAGCTTTTTGAATATCTTTTGGAGCAACTAAAATATCTAAATCTCCCGAAAATCGGGTGTTTATATTTCCGTATAATGACTGCGACAAGAGAGGCCCTTTAATGACGATAAAAGGAATTCCACTCGCCTCAAAAATTTCTCGAAACACATTTAAATACCCTATGAGCTGTAAATTCCTGAGGCATTTCTGCTTATAAGTGGCCTTTACCTGACCCATAAAATCCTCGGGAACACCCTCAGGAAAGTTTTCAACATAGCGTTTGGCAACCGCTTCAAAACGGTGATGATGGAGCAACTCCAGAACCCGCGACCAATCCAAATGTTCCTTCTGATTAAAATCCTGGGAAAAACCATCCGTAGAGACAAACTCAGAGAACAGATAACAGATGAAATCAAACTCAAGAGAAGGGGACTGCCATTTATTAACCATATTAAAATTAGGCCTTAATCCGCTAGACTTTAATGATTAATTGCTCTCTTTCTAATTCTCCCAAATACGGAAGCAGATCGCCCTGCACCGTTTCCAGATCAGCATCGTATTCTTCTGTAAGTTTATTACACAAGTCACCGATAGAAAGGGGTGTCTCCAAAAACTCCCAAATTCTTGTTCCAATTTCATTCATTCCATAGTAGCTCCCAGTTACCACATTCATGACAACCGTCTCACCATCAACCTCAGTAAATGATAGATCTGAATTACGCACAACAGATTGTTTCAATGGAAGTTCGGTATTCATATATAAACGTTATACACCATTACCTAAATAAGCCAAGTACTTTATAGTGTTCTTCTATGCACCCCCCTGAAAGAACATATTCACCATATTTAAGCCATGCGTGATAAATCAATTTGCCTTCTTCATCGCGCCCTACCCCCAGGAAATAAATTGTTTCAATTCCAAACTGTTTCGACAGCCATTTTGCCGTTAAGGCATTAATCAAGCACTTCTTCCCCCAAGGGGCGACAAAACAGGATCGATCAACCGCCCAAGCAATGTCCTTCAAAGCACTGGGAAGTGACTGCGGCTCTTGAGCATGGTCCAAATGCTGTTTGCCCAACAGTTTTGAAAAAATGCGGAAAGGTAAAATCAAAGACAACCCTCGGAAAGCAGTGAAAAGCATTATAGCCTCAAAAAAGAGAAGCTTTCTCCTGGCTGACTGTTTGAAAAAGTTATTTGTCTTCCTGCAAATACTCATCGCATTACCTCCATACAGAAAAATCTGCCTCCAGGGTATCAAGCACATCAGGCATATACGAAATTAACTTCGGTCGTTTTAACTCACTCATTTTCAAAAATGGAGAGATGTCTTTAAGGTTATCAAAAACTTGAGAAGTTCTCTCCATTGCATGAGCAAATTCAATGCGATAGATATTCTCCATCAAGAGATTAAACTTCTTAAATCCAGTCACATGAGAAAGTTCTACACTCGTGTTTTCATCATATGAAAGCATATATACTTTGCCCAGTTTTAGAGGTTTTTTATGAAAAAAACCATCCGCAGGAACCCGATATTTATCCATATCTGGCATAACTTTTGAAAGTCCTTCTGATGTATGTCCCAATACCTCCAAAGATTCATTCCATAGTTTCATTTGAGGATACGCCGGATACACATAAGGAACATTGTTCTTGTGAAAATGTATAACGCCCAGATCATCTCCTTGAAGCTCATATCCTCTCTCTATCAGAGATCTGGCCAAGGTTGATTTTCCCGCCCCGGACTCACCACAAAAGACAGCACAAAAATCCCCCACTTTTAAAACGCTCGCATGTAGAGCAATAATTCCCCTCTGATGAAACAAAGCTCCAAAAGCAGAGCAAAGCACATAAACAGATGCTTCTTTGGTCGAGCATCCTACCAGAGGTTCTACAATAATCCGGCAACCATTTTCAACAAGAAGGCACAGTTTATCAGGAATACGAAGGATAAATTGATTCTTAGAAATTTGAACATATGGAGTACTTACATTCACATCCTGAATGTAATCAGGAACCTTGCCTAGAGTAATCGAAACATCAATCTCTTCATCCTCGAAACCCTTCGTTGGAACAATCAATTCAGACAACTGTATTTCTGAATCAATATTCAGCCCAAAAGCACAATATTGATTCCTTCTATAAGAAAGCTTATTCAACAATAGAGACATAGCATTATATTACATAAAAATAGATTATTTCCTTCATAAACTCAAACACATAAGATAAACAAGTAAATTCCCCTTAATCGCTAACGGAATGAATCTTTCTAAATTAGCTCAATTTGCACGTTTCTTCCTGAAATCCTCCGGAAAGCCGTTTTACATACTTCAGGTATTGGAGTTACTGAACAGCTCAGCCAAAGGACTTGGGATACTTCTAATTCTCCCTTTGCTTAGTGCCGCTGGCTACTTATCTGATGGCCCTTCAAATGGAATAGTAGATTGGATTACAAACAATCTCATACATACAGGATTTGAGGTGAATTTATACACGATCCTAATACTCTATTTATCTTTAAATATTCTATTGGCCCTTTCCACATACTATCAACTGACAACAGAAACCATCCTAAACCAAAATTTCCTCCAAAAAATAAGAGCCAACATATTTAGCAGAATAGTTCACTGCGAATGGAAATACCTGGTTACTCAAAAACAAAGCAATATAACTTTTACTTCCACAACAGACATACAACAGGTTCATTTTGCAGGAATACAGTTTCTGAGATCTATAAAGTCTATAATTCAACTGATAATAGGGGTTATAATATGCGCTTGCATATCCACCAAATTAACAGCCCTAGCCTGCATTACTGGCGGCATTTACTTCGTAACCCAAGCTATCTTTTTCAAGAGAACAATGCAGAACGCTACCCTAAACAGAGATGCTTATAGGCTGCTTTTCAGCGAAGTAATAGAAAGCCTGGGATCATTGAAGCTCATCAAAAGTCATGCTTTTGAAAACATAAAAGCAAGGGAATTCAGCAACAAAAGCAAAGAACTAAGTCAACAGCTCATACTAAGGCAAAAACTTACCAATCAGCAAAAACTTTTACAAACAATCCTGATAACCGTTTTAATAGCCATCTACACATGGGTTGCACTACAATATCTAAGCGTTTCCGGAAGCATATTAGCCATATTCATTCTGCTTTTATATAGAGTTTCAAATATTATCGGAAGCTTAACCAACCAAATCACACTACTGATAAACACCCTGCCTTCCTTTGATTCTTACTGTCGCAAAATAGAAGAAATGGAGCAACACACAGCACCATCCACCGCCTCTGAGAAACAGCCTGTTCCTTTTCAAAAAGAAATTGAACTACGCAACATTTGCTTCAGTTATTCAGCGGAGTCACAGAATAAATTAAAAGACATAAGCCTAACAATAAAAGCCAACCAAACGACAGGCATCATCGGACCATCGGGTTCAGGAAAAACCACTCTAGTTGATATTTTACTAGGACTTCTCTCCCCCACTTCGGGTCAATTATTTGTTGATGGACTTGAAATAACCTCATCCATAACAAAATCCTGGCAAGATAGCATTGCCTATGTGCCACAAGAGCCATTTCTGCTTCACGATACAATCTTAAATAATCTACGCGAATTTACTCCCAATGCTTCCATTGAAGACGTAGACCATTGCCTGAGAATGGCACAAGCCGATACATTTGTTTCAAACCTGCCACAAGGGCTCAATACCATAGTTGGAGACAGAGGCATTCGTCTATCGGGAGGAGAACGCCAACGCATCGTCCTCGCTAAAGCCCTCCTCAGAAAGCCCAAACTTCTCGTTCTAGATGAGGCAACAAGCAATCTCGACCACCAAACAGAAAAAGCAATTCAAGACGCAATAGAAAAGCTACACGGTCATTTAACGATCGTAATAGTGGCTCACCGCCTAACCACAATCGAAAAAGCAGACAAAATTTTTACCCTCGAAAAAGGCAAACTAAAATCAACGAAAGAAATCCACTCTATAGAGAAACCGCCTACGAAGCCATTATCCCGCAACAGCTAGTAAAAAAGTGCTTTTCAGTTACCCCACTCTATTTTGGAGTTATTTGGATTTACCCATAAAAAACCTCCCGCACTCTAAAGAGTAACGAGAGGTTTCTAAGTCCTTGGAGATACCCCCGAAGTTCTCAAAATTTTCTCGGAAAAATGAAAAAAGAGAGGGAAAGGCAATCAACCTTATTTGCATAATAAGTTAATCACTAAGACACAGTTTTTTACTACGGAGGTATAACAGGAAAAAGATTATAGCCATAATCAATACACATGCATCAACACCTGTCCATACGCCCTGGGATCTGTGTATGAATATACTCTCGACGAAGACTAGTCCTGTAACAATAGATACAATGACCAATAAGTCCCGCGTTGCTTTTCGATGCCCTCGGAAAGCTGAATAGAAAATGGATAAAACAACAGCAGCCCAAAAAACATTAGTATAGCTTATGGCTGTTTGCTGCATAAATGCATCCACACGGCAAACAAATAAAATCAGTGAAACTCCTATAGGAATCCCTAGGCAAACCCCTGGAGTTAGTGCAGAAAATGCTTTTAGAGCAAGGCTACGGTTCCCTAAGTGCTTTTTCTCATGTTTTTTTAGCCAAAGTACATTGCCAGAGTAGAAAAGTAAGGTTCCCAGCATTCCTAAGATGAAATAGAGCCATTGGACCAATCGGCCTCCGTAATCGCCCGAATGCAAGGCTACGGATCCTGATAAAATAGCCATTCCCTGCGGCCTGTTTCCAGGTCGTTCAGATCCTATTAGCGCTCCCGTTTCTCCGTTAAAGATAAACCTACTTCTGTGTGCCAAATAATGTGGTAAATCTCCCATAACGGTGATAACAGCGCCCTCTTTACCGGGGTGGGAAAACATTAAAGTACTGGGCTTAAAATCAGGAAAGTCATCCTGAATACTGCTAATCAAAGACTCTGCCGGCTTCATAATTATCTTTTTTTCCGTCTTCGCAGGAAGGGTCGCAGGCATAATGGTTTTCATCATCAATTGAGAGCCATTATCCGGATAGATAACTTTGTTCATGACTAAGAAAATAGGATCGTGCAAAGTCATAACAACAGCAGTAACCGCAAACATAATATGAAACGGAAGACTAATCATTCCTATTCCATTATGCACATCCATCCACAAACGTTTCAGATTTTTACCAATTCTGAAGGCAAAAATGTTTTTAGATAAGCTGGGTAGAAAAATAATAGTTCCAGATATCAAAGCCAATGCATACAGCATAGCAGCTACACCCATTATAAGCTCCCCAAATGGCTCGGGAATACCAGCACTACGATGTAGTTGATCAATAAATTGGGATACTTGCCTTGAAGAAGGTTCTTTGTAGCTAATTTCTCCTGAATCAGTTTCCGAGGCATATTTTACACCTTCTCGAGTTCTCCACTGTGCCAGAAGATGCGTTTCGTGGCCACCCGGTAAAATAACCATTACCCCTCTCTCAGCAGCGGGGTTTGCTGAGACAACCTTTTCCACAAACTCGGGAACCTGATCTAATATATCATCCGTGAGTTCTTGGTGACTACCCGTTTGCCATTGAGCGATATCTTCCCTAAAAACGGTAATAGAGCCGGCATAAAACCCTAAAAAAAGAAACAAACCTGCACTAATTCCGACCCATGTATGCAACGACCGAAAAACTCCTAGTATTTCTGTTTTAATCTTCATTTTAACCTCAGAATTATTGCATCATGTTTCTCACATACCACAGAAGCAGGTAAGCAATTAGATTCCCCATACCATAATAGAAAACAAGCTTCTTAACGCTGGAAAACAAAAGGGCAAAGACCAGAAAGATAAGCCAAACGGGCGCAATCATCCAAAGCACCAGCATGTATTTATCGTGTAAAGATCCAGGCCCCAACCAGCCATATAAACCGCATAAAGCAACCGCTAGGAAAAATCCCATGACGGTTCCAAAGAAACCCTTTAGACCAAGATAACGCTTCACAATACCTTTCACCTTTTGAGAATTTTTTTAATAAAAGCAGTAAAGGACGGAATGAGTAAACCTCCCAACATCCAAATCAAAAACGGGGTACAAACAGCGGGAAAAAGCCCCATAGGTTTAATCAGAAAAGTAGCAGAAACAATCAAAAGAAGGATTGCAATTCCCCTACCCGAGGTTGAGTTCAAAGGTTGCCTCAACCACTGCTGAGTGCCTGTTGTTAAGTAACACAAAACAACACTAAAAACACTCAGCAGAATGGACAAAATATAGGCTACAGGAACCATACCGTATGAAATATTATATTTGACCTAGAAATGATATTCCAAGCCAACACCCCATGTTCGTGGATTTAACAACGTGGCTGTAGAGCTTGTTATATCGGATCCGGATGATGGATAATAAACTACGCTGTTATCATCCAAAAGGTTTTTAACGTAAGTAAAAATCCTAACAGAACCTAAGCTATAACCTGCCTGAGCACCCATCACAAAATAGGAGTCGACTTTGGTAAACAGGGTATTGTCAATATTGCTGTAATAAGAAGATGAATAGCGAGCATTAGCACCAAAATCGAAGCCACTTTTGTGCTTATAGTTGAAACCAAAAGTTCCCGTAAAACTAGGAGAACGTGCCAATTCATTCCCCTCATAATCTGAACCTTCGTATTTGGTAACTTCAGTTTTCAATAAGCCAAGATCAGCGTGAATAGTTAGCCCAGCAACGGGGAACCAGCGGGCGCCAACTTCCGCACCATATGTCTCAGCCTTATCAGCATTTCTTATTACAGCAGAATTGGATGCCAAGAGATACGGAAGCTGCATATCCTTATAATCATCAAAGAAAAGATTCGCGTTAAGTACTAATTTCCCGTCTAAAAGCTCGGCACGTGTGAAAATTTCATAATTCCATACCGACTCCTCTTCGTATTCATAAGAGGTAAAAGGAGCGGCAAAAGTAACACCTGCACCCCCACCATTAAATCCTTTAGAAACAAGTACCCCAACAGACCAACGATCGCTCAAACGCTTATTCAAGCTTACCTTCGGCAGAAAAGATGTGTATGTTTCATCCAGGTTAACAGCAAATGGAGCAACTAGTCCGCCTACACGTTCACGCTGCTCCTCCTCCCAGCGCCCCCCTACAATAAGTTCCAGACTCTCAGTGATATCATATGTCGCCTCACCAAAAACAGCCATAGTTGTTGTGGAATCATCATAGGAGCTATTTCGAATATCAATGAATTCATCTTGATCTTCATCAAAATAGTGTACTCCAATAAAACCTGTAAAAGATTCGCTACCAGTATAGCGTAGGCGTGGCTCAATGAGTATATCGGTATTATCAATTTCCACCATTCCTGTGCCAGAAACATTTACAAATCGATCTACGTGGTTATCGGAATATACAAAGGTATTCTCGAGAGTATAGCTATCATTCAGGATAAAAGTGGTCTCATTACTCACACTTTTACCATCTGGATTAAAAATAGCAGTCTGGGCAACTTGAGGAACTTCATCCTCAAATGGATAAACAACCTGCTCCCCCTGAGGGCCTTGATAGTCATAATAAGTAAAAGTGGTTAAACTCTTAAAACCATCAATATATTGAGGCTGATAGAGAAGCTTAAACCTCAAACTATTAGACTCAAATTCTTTTGGGTCCTCTTCTCCGCTATCGTATTCGACCAAATCAAGGTAGCTTTCTCTCGTATTGTGCTCACCAGCAATGCGGAATGCCCAACTTTCAGAAAGAGGAGCAGAATACATAACTGCGTATTGGCGATTCTCATAGTTCCCTACACTGACCCTAATTGCTCCTTCTTGGTAAAACGTTGGGTCTTTTGTATTGATCACTATTGCACCAGCGATTGCATTACGACCATTGAGCGTGCTTTGAGGTCCACGGTAAACTTCTACCTGCTCCACATCCCACAAAGAATTATCACCAAACACCAACTCATTGAATCCGGCAGGACGGTTATCAACAATCATTGCCAATCTTGAGCGTGTTCCAGCAAAAAAGGCAGTGGCACCTTGCGCAGGCCCAGTGCCATCAACACCACGAACAGCTGGAGCAAGGTTAGTATTACCAGCAGA
>ENA-ORCX01000220-ORCX01000220.1-marine-metagenome-genome-assembly--contig:-NODE-220-length-38493-cov-3.865238_pt1 | contig 38493 bp, 59 predicted proteins | sample MGYA00248630_ERZ508518 | MGnify/ENA primary metagenome ERZ508518 (study PRJEB26188, sample SAMN06268768) | marine metagenome | isolation source: Bioluminescent Bay, La Paraguera, Puerto Rico | place...
AGTTCCCTCGATGGTTACGGCTCCTTTTGCTACAATCAGTATAAATCCGCCTGAATGTTCTCCATCTTGTCCATTTATAGCATTGCCATTATACGCGGATGCCCCGCCGCCGCCACCAGCTCCACGGGCATCCCCTCCCTTCGTTGCATATGAATTTGTCATTGTAGATGCTAAAAATACTGCACTGCCTCCGCCAGCACCATTAACTCCGTCATAACCGGCATTAGGAGATTCTGCATCATTTGGCCCGCCGCCAAAACCAGGACCAATCCATTCGATACTCCCTCCGTCTCCACCATTACGGGGACTACCACCGGTGTCACTTACGGCGCCCCCACCGCCAGCACCATGACCCCCTTGGCATATCAAACCTACTCCGCCTGTGCCTCCTGTGCCTCCTGTGCTGTCACCGTGACTTTGCCCATCACCGCCATCTCCACCGGCTCCACCTTTTAGTGTTTTGAGTACGTCCACAATACGATGCATCTGCGTACTTTCACCATATAGGTCTATCAGTTCTGACGGGTTTACCTGGAGAATACTTCCCAACTTTGCCATGCTGATCTTGGCGTTTGAACCTATATAAACATCCCCATCAACAAATAGGATCATCCCCCGACATGGCTCATCTACCGTGAGGGTTTCCGGCGTGGCCGGGTCCCAATCTATTTCACTGTACTGCTTGATGCAAAATCCGGAATACTTATCGAAATCTACACCCTCCTGAAATGTGGCTCCGGCTGATAGTATCCCGTCCGATCCGTCCCCCCAGAATGACGGAAATCCTGTATCCACATTAAAAGTCCCGTTACCCATATATGACGATCCCCTTTTCTATCGTGATATCCGCTACTATTTCAGCGGTTGGTACAGCCTGGGCATAGACCGTATACCCACCGTCATAGGTGGTGATCACCCTGGCGATTCCAGCAGCTACGGCATATTTCATCGTGGCTTCTGTGGGCTCTATCTTCACCCCGTCATCTGCCGTTACATTAAAATCTGTGAAACTTCGCTCATAGGCATAGTCCTCACTGGCCGATACCACCCACCCGGTGATTGGTATGACAGCATCTCGGTTTCTGATAGGGATAAAATTCTCATCCGGAACCTTTACGCCCAGCAGTACATTGGCTATCCCGCATATGCTGGCATCTTCCCGTGTATCTGTGATATCGTCAGCTATGATCTCAGTTACTCCGGCACCGATATTGACGGTAGCAAGTCCCAGTTGAAATACCGTACTGCTCTGCTCTATCTCTGGTGCCACCGGGTCTGCCGATGGTATGCCGGTGATGTATCTGGCCCTATAGGCCCTCACATCTTCTTCAATACTGCACTCAAAGACCACTCTGTCTATGCGGTCATAGACTTCATCCGCCACCGGGTGCGTGATGATTTCCGGCGTATCATGGATTTCTCCATAGTACCGGCCATTTAGTCCAGCAATGGCTTTCCCTAGATTCACTTGGGTACTCATGCCCCCTGCCGAAGTGACTTCAAATTCATCATCAAGCACACCGCCATTAGGTATCATGATGCCACTGGAGAAAAATCCAGCAAGCCACCGCGCCAGGTCAGTCCCGGTATATTTACGGTCATATACGCCGCCTTCTTGCTTTGCTGTGAAAAAGTACCCCCGAATAGCCATATTATTTCCTCCCTCTTAATTTGCTTGGAGCTTGTTGATCTGCCGCCGCTGCCGGGCGATCATATGCAGGTCCGTGGGTATGGCGTTGCCGAATGTGATATCCAGTCCGTCAGGCTGCCCCTTCTGGGCGATCTCCCGCACTTCTGTGATGCGGGTATCCAGTGTCTTTCCCAGTTTCTCATCGATCGCAGTGACCTTATCACCCAAGAAGAAATCCTGTTCATAGACCGTGCTTCCCGTCCCGTCCACAGTGGCCTCCAGTGTCTCTATTCCATCCCTCTGTGCGCTTGCGCCCTTGTTTGCAAGCTCGTCTAGGTCTGATGTGTTTCGTGCGTCTGTGAAGCCCTCAAAGCGGCTGTCACCCTCTGCATCCCCCACCTCTACGATAGTACGGGCAGCCCCCTCTCCGGCCCCGCCCACATACATCACGTTTTCAGTGTCCAGGTAGCTTTGTACATAGCGGCGGGAGAGCAGGTTGTCATACTTTAGGGCGAATATCACAGGCGGCAGGATACTCTGTCCTGCCGTCCTGTCGGATCCTTTGTAAGTGTCATATACCACCGACCCGCTGAATCGGTCCCAGCAGTATCCCATATCGTCACTGGCCAGCACCCGCTCGATCTCATCCCTCACGTTCAACCATCCTGTGCTATCTGTGATGATGTCCCCCGCCTGATCTGCCGCCACTGCGATATGCGGCACTGCGCGGTACGCCTGTGCGGGGCTGATGGCATTTGTGGTGATGTACGCCTTGGTGATCGCGTCCCGGCTCCCTGTGACCGTATGGAGGTCCTGTCCGGCTGGCGGTATCGTATTCCGCATGGCCCATGCCTGCCCGCCCAGCATCCCGATGACATGGAGCATATCCGCATCTTCTGTGTCCACATCGCGGCGGAGTATCTGATAGATGCGCTTCGGACCCGCGTATATCCAGTTGAAGCAGGCCAGCAGGGGCGCGTTTAGCGAATCCAGCGGTATCAGCATCTCCAGCTTGCCATGTCCCCGGTACGGCCGGGTGAGGATGCAGCTGTCGTAATCGTCAACCTCTCCCAGGGGCGATAGATCCCTGTCGTAGACTTCTATCTTCACGCTTACACCCCCGAATATCGCGGTGTCCAGTAGATATACACCTGTGCGCTGTCCGCGCCGCTGTCAGCGTCATAGGCCAGCTCGTTATCCCCCGGCACCAGTGACCAGTAAGCGTGATTGGAGAGACTGGTATCTATGTAGTTTGATGCGTTTGTCTTGTTGCCCTCTGCGTCGTATATCCATACCCGTTTATTGCCGTATGCCGTGGTGATCTCCAGTGTGTCCGTTGCCTCGATCTCCCGGTTGACCTTGATGATTTCCCCGGTGGTCAGATTCTCGATGCTCGGATTCGTGGAGCCCCCCAGGAACACGATGCGCACCGGCGTGGCTACATCCCCCGGATTGTTGATGGTCACTTGCTTATTTGATAGGCTCGATACGATAAAGCCATCCTCCGGTATCACCAGCGGAAAATAAAACTCCGGTGTCTCGATCTGCATTTCAGTGACGATCTCATCCATGGCGTACAGGTACGGGTCATTGAGCAGCATGGATACTGTACATGTCTTTTTTGCACCGATCTTCGCCTGGTTGCTTTCAAAGGCCGGAGGCACCGCCACCTCCGCCACAAACTTCATATGGGCATAATCATTCTCATACTCACAGTCGTAATCGATGCCCGGCAATAGGGCCGCTATGAGATTCCGGCGCATGATGTAGGTTTCCATCATAGTGTCTGCCATGGGTGTCACGTTGAAAGATATTGGCTTTGCCTCCCGGATTGTGTCCACCCGCGTCTGCCCGTTCTGCCTGTATCCCTTTCGATAGATCGGTGTCACCGGCACAGTATCCAGCCCCACCAGATTACTCAGCCAGTATGGATGATCATATTGCAGGACCAGGGACGGCTTCCCCGGCCATGGTTGATGTATTGTCAGTCTCTCCATACCTTACCCCCCCGCCATGTTAATAACCGCCCGCTGTCTGTTTAGTCTATCCTGGGCGTTCATATCTGCCAGACTGAGGGCTTTCGGGGAATGGTAATGGGTCTCATAGGTGACGTTTACCGCCCCGCTACGGGTCAGTGTGGCCGCCGCCGCGGCGTTGGCATTGCGGATGTTGGCGGCGATGTCCATATTGACACTACCGCTCAGTCCCGCTGTTGCGCTTCTCATGGCGGCCTGCATTTGGCCTATGACAGTACGCATCCCCTGGACGAACCCGCCGCCTACACCGTAGGCCATCTGTACGCCCACCTCATCCCTCATGACGGTGGACGGGCTGTTGATACCTAGCAAGTCTTTTACGCCGTCCATGGCCGCCCTGGCGGCTCTCTTGGCCGCGTCTACCAGCCATTTCACGGCTTTGGTTACACCGTCAGCTATGCCTTTTAGGATATTGCCGCCGATCTCACCCCAGTCCATGTTCTGTAGCGTTTCACGGATGGCACCGAATATCTCCGGCAGAGCCATCAGCAGTTCCGGTATCGCTTCTATGAGCCCCGCCGCCAGTGCTATCATGATCTCGATTGTAGCCTGTATCAGCAGAGGTAGCTTCTCTATGAGTGCTGTAGTCAGCGCGGTCAATATCTGTACCGCCGCATCGATGAGTTTAGGCAGGGCACCCACAATACCGTCAATCAGCGATTTTACCAGCTTTGGCATGGCTTCAATGATTATGGGTAGGGCATCAATTATACCCTCGACCAGTGCCAGCACCAACTCAATAGCAACATCTATGAGCATAGGTAGATTATCAACAAGTGTCTGAACTATTGTAATGATCGCCTCCACCGCTGCCGGTATCAACTCTGGCAATGCCTCAGTGATGCCCGTCACAAGTTCAGTTACCAATTGTATGGCCGCATCGATAATCAGCGGCAGGTTATCAATCAGCGTTCTTGTGATGGTCAGCACAGCATCCACCCCAGCCGGGATGAGTTTTGGCAGTAGTTTCAATATCGTTTTCAATACCTGGGAGAATATATCCGTGACAGTTTTCAGCAGCATGGGTAGCATTTTCCCTATAGCGGAGAGAATCGCCCCTGTAGCAGTAGGCAGTGCCTTGACGATATTCTCCAATATTGGAACGATGTTTTTTACCACCGACTGAAACGCATCCACTAGGTTTTCCGTCAGATTCTGCATATCAGCGTCTGCGTTTCCCAGCCCTGCGGTGAATGAACCCAGCGCGGCCTTTAGCAGACCTATGGACCCTGTTACTGTTTCCGTAGATTCTCTTGCGAAGTTCCCCGCATACTGCTCTGTGTTCTCAAAAAACATCTGCATGGCTATTTCCGCTTTTTCAGCCTGCGATGCTGTTTTCCATGTGAAGTCCAAACCTTTGGCAAGGGCGTAGGCTTCTATATTGGTAGCGTTCATCGCTACGCCCAGGTTGTCCATCATGGTGAAGTTACCCTTTGCCGCGCCCGCTACCGAATCAAGCGCGACCTGCATGTCGATGCCCATGACGGATGCCATGTCCGCCGCCCTCTGCATGGCTTTTTCGGTCAGCTCCAGGCTTTTCTGCTGTTCTAGGCCCGAGCCCTGAAATAACGCCCCCATCTTATTTGCGGTGGCCAGGTACTGGCTTTGTGACGTACCCAGGTTTTTATAGGCATCTTCACCTGTTTTCTGGATGGATTTTGCGTACTTTCCGAATACCGCTTCTGAGCCGCCTAGATTCTGCTCCAGCTCTCCGAATTGGCCGACAACCTCTTTCGCCAGCATTACCGCTGTCGCGCCCGCCGCGGCGGCAGCCGCCCCCGCCGCTTTGGCTACGGCTCCCAGCCCGGCGCGGAAACTCTCCCATCCCCGCAATCCCTTTTCGGCATCATCCCCGGATTTCTTCGCTTTTTTCCCGGACTGGTCCAGTTCCCTTTGCATATTGTTCAGGTCCGCAGTGGCCCTATTGACCGCCGCCTGCCATTTCTGTGTTACTTTATTGTTTTCGCCGTATTTATCTGATGCGGCGGCCAGTCCCTTTTTCAGTTCGGAGAGCTTCTGCTTTTGCTCATCGATCTGCTTTGACAGAACCTTCTTGCGGGCTGTCACAGCCGCCATGCTCTTATCCTCTTTGTCAAATTTGGAGGTGACGGCCTGCATTTCTGTACCCAGTGTGCGGAGCCGTGTTGTGATCATCTGTATATTCTGCCGGAATTCCTTTTCGCCCTCTATGCCGATCTTCGGCCCGATATCATACGCCATACCGCCACCTCCCTTCACTTACTTCACGCTCGGTATACTTGTGAGCGGCCCTACCCAGTTGTCTGGTTCTTTCTGCTTTACGCCGTTGACCACGATCTGATAACAGGCCGCCATGTCCATCATCTCTCCATAGGGCATACATAGGTATTCGTCCCTGGGGATGTGGAGCAGGCGGCCCCAAAAATCAAACCACGCAAGGCTTACTGGCCCTGCGTGGTCTCTGCGTTTTTTTCTGTCTCAGATTCCTCCAGTTTGATTGATTGTTCACTACCCGCCGCCATGGCACTCATGAGAGTACTCTTTAGATCGATACAGTCCATACTTCCCATGACCACTTCCAGTTCGTCAGCCGTGAAAGTTCTCACTTTTTCACCGTTTACGATTTCCTTATATCTGGCCCCCTGATCGAGCAGCAGGGCCAGCAGGAACATCAATTCATCAAAAAGTTCATCCTCCGTTTTTTTCTCAAAAACATCCGCGACTTTTTCCAGAGCACCATACCGCTTTGTGACTTCCTTGGCGGCTTTGATAGAAAAATTAAGCGGGTACTGAGTACCCGCTATCTCAATGTTCACTATTCTGTTTGCCATGATCTTACGCCTCCGGTGTGTATGTCACAGTGATAGTGTAGGTCTTGCTTACATCTCCATTTGTGACGGTGACGGTTACAGTATTTGCACCAGATACCCATGTCGCGGCTTCTCCATTGACCACCGGGGTGGCATCATTCAGTATCTCGATGGTGGCATTGCCGTCCTTCGGTATCACATAGATGATATCCGTGGCATTGGAGGTGGCTACAGCGTACTCATAGACATCTTCCATAAATCCAGGGTCTAGCTCCAGTGTGCCGACTTGCAGGCTGGCGAGATTTGCGTCATAGACATTCAGCACAGAACGGAGTACCGCTAGTGCTTTAGCTTCTGTATCAAGCCACGCTTCATACATCCACGGGTACTTTTCTGTAGCATTGTTCAATTGGGTTCGCTCTATCTTCCCCTGGATTTCTCGTGTCTGCCAATCCACACTCTCACCCTTGGTTGTGGCAGCATTGGCCGAAATATTGAATACTGTACGTAGCAACACAACAGCCCTGTAGTGGTCTACGTTGTCGACCTGGTGCCATTCGATGATACCAAAGCCGAGATACGGCGATTTCGCGTCCTCATCGTACACGTTCATCTTGACATCCGTGGTATCCACCGTAACTGTCTTTTCTTTCAGGCCGAACAGTGTTTTACTCAAAGCCTGTGACAGATGTGTGGTTTCCAGGGTTAGCGTACCATCGATGAATTTGCCCTGCTCGGTCTCTGCCTTTCCGTTGTCACCATAGTAATCACTATCTTCACTGATATTGAAGTCAGTGGCATACCTAACTGCCTTGCCTACACTGCCGCCATTGCTATACACGATGTCCCCGCCGACAAAACTATACCGGGCGTAATATGGCAGGCTTAGTCCCTTGATCATATTTTTACCTCCTATCCTTTCATGATTTTCTTGGTCTCTTCTTCAACGACCCGGCCCATGGCGGTGCTTGCCTCTTCTTTTTTTGCTCTAACCGCTGGCCGTATAAATGGTGTCTTTTTCTGTTTGCTTGTGCCGCTCTCTTTGGCCCTGGCTTTAAGCGGATTCGGCACCCCTTTGCTGTCGTACCCGTCAAACCCGATCTTCCGATTGTAGTTGCCATGATTGTCTACTTCCATTGGTGTGATACCCATGGAATCTTCCAGATCACCGGAGGACTCCCCGGACAATACATTTTCCAGGTTTGACCGCATTTCATCCGCTATTATGCCTGCGCCTACTGCTGTAGCCTTTTCAGCTATCTTTTCCTGGGCATGTCCCAGCCGGTCTAGCTTAATTGCATACTCCCCAGGAGCCCAAATACTTCTCATCCGTGCCATGGCCCATCATCCTCCCAGGTCCATTCATAGTGGGTGTATTTTGTGACCTTCTCATACTGGATACTATTTAGCCGCCAGCAGAGGCCCAGGTTATTAAGCACCGTTTGGATTTTCTCCACGTTCGGGTCATACTCCGATGTGGTGAAGTAGTCCACTGTCCCCCCTATGGCCTGGTTGGTCTTTTTGTTGTCTGCATGTGCGGCACCGACTTCACCCTCTGCCGCCCATACGATGTACTGATCATGGTCCCCCGCTGCTTCATCATGAAAAACATTCTCTGTTACCGTCAGCAATCCGTTTTTCAGGTGGTCAAATCTCATACTCCACCTCCACCTTTTTCAGGATCAGGTCCATACTGTCCGGGGTCACATCATATGGGTACTGTATCTGATCAACCTCGTACTGTTTTCCATCGATGGGTACTGCCACATCTTCCGGGGATACCTCCCTGCGCGGACATCGGATGATCTTTTTGATCTCCACGCCTTTCTGCAATGCCGCCGTGTACCTGACCATTCCCACCGTCCGTTCCTCATAGGGCAGTGTCTCTTTGAGGGTCGGCTTCTCGGTCGGCCTGTCCCCCGGCTCGGCATCACTGCTCACAGAGTAGATACTGACGGTGCCATCGTTATACGTCTGTCTCTTCTTGCTCTGCAATGTACCGCTTCACCTCCTCACGATTCTGCAAGGCGATGAGCTCCGGCAGATAGTTGTCCTGAAATTCATCCAGCGCATGAGATCGTGCATACAGGCAGTAATCCAGTAGCAGGGTACGGTGGGCTTCTTCCAGCGTAAAGTCCAAGGATTCCCCATCAGGTACTCCTGCCTTTTCATTGAGATAGGACATCCCCCGGTTGATGTACCCGGTGATGGTGGCTATCTCTTTTGCTGATAAGATCCATGACATCTGTAGATAGTCTTTGACCGCATCCAGCAGCCCGCCCGGTAGCTCTGCCATGGCTCACACCTCTTTCTATTTCTTCGTGTCCACTCTCTTGCTGGTTGTCCTGCCGCCGCTCTTCCCGGCAGATTTACTCTTACCGGATTCTTTCGGCTTCTCATCTTTGACCTCAGCGATATATCCATCACCGAGGGCGGCGGTCACTTCCGCCACCCTCTTTTTTGTCAACTCTATGACCTGTTTAGGCTCATAGATTTCTCGCGTTTCCTTGTCCCGAAATCGCTTCTTTACTGTATACTTCATGGGTTACCTCCTAGCCCGCAGGTGTGTATGTCACGGTGATGGTGTAGGTCTTGGTCTCATCACCATCGGTGACATTGATAGTGACAGTGTTCTCACCCTCTGCCCAGGTCGCTTCCGCCCCGTTGGCCACAGCGGTGACACCGTTCAAGATTTCCACAGTGGCGTCACCGTGCATGGGCAGTGCTAGGATGGCATCGGCGGCATTGTCGGTGTCCACCGCATACCCGGCATACACGTCCTTATTGAATGTCGGGGTAAAAGCGTTACCGCCGATGTCGAGGCTGGCGATGCGGGCATCGTCATTGTGCTCCACGATTAGCGGGGTAGATTCGGATGCGTTAGTCACATAGACCTTCTGGACATAGGTCTGCAATCCACTGATATCCAGATACACAAAGGCATTCTCATCTTTCGCCCGTCCAGTACCGAAGAAGAAGATGGCATATACCCTGTTATTCTGTATGAACTGGTATTGATCGGCGTACTCGATCTTGCCGTCCTCTCCATTGCCTACTCCGAACACGTACCTTTTTGCAATACCCACCACAGCATGACCGGCAGGCACAGCGGCGGATGGCACGACCCTTGTTGGATACGGGAATACATCTGTGGAGAATGTGCCATCTGTGCGCCTCACAGTGGTGGCCGGGAATACTTTATTGAAATAGTCAGACGTGCTCACCACCATCAGTACCTCTGGTATGACCCTGCTCTTTCCATTCGGTCCGGTAGCCAGCGTGGCTAATATCGACCCGTATGTTGCGGGGTCAAATTCTTTTACTATCACGGCGGATTTGCGCGGGAACACACCATCTACAGCTCCTGTCAGCTGGCGTGTCATCCCGATTGGCTTGTCATCGCCGTCACCGTCCACTATCCCCGCTTCGCACTCTGCCGAGAGGGCCTCCACCAGCACTTCACGGACATAGCGGTCAAGCCATACAGGCCCCAGCTTTAGCAGAGACTTGTTGATGACCATGAACGCCGTGAGCATCTTTTGCCCCATCTCCACTTTTGTAAATGCGGCTGACAGCTCACCTGTGATGTTTGCTGTGATTTCACCCCACACCGCCACCCCGGACTGTGAGCTGGCCAGCAGATCAATGAGTACAGCTGTATCCTGGAAATTGATGAGGTCCAGCAGGGGATGGGCTTCCTTCATGTCTTCAAAGACGGAATTTATGACCGTCTTTGGTAGAACCACATCTGTTCCTGTGAGAGCCTGCTGGGGATGTCCGGAGGCTTTTAGCGCATCGATGATGCCATTGTAAAACTTGGTTTCTTCGCTGGTCAGCACCCGTGCGCCGCGGCTCATGAGTATCTTCTGATCGATCTCATCGAACCTTGCATTGGCCTCCGCCAGTACCGCCTGTTCTGTCAAGGATGTGAATTCCTCAAATGCCGCGCCGAAATCCTCCGGCTTGTTTTCGGATATCGCCTTGGTCATGCGCTCGTAGATTTTGTTTTTCTGCTCTTCCAGCAGATCGAGATTCATCATACTATCCTTCCTTTCCGCCCGTTATGGGCTATTGATTTTTCACGCCCATAAGGGCCTGCAAAAATGGTTTTACTCTGTTCTCCGGTTCCAGTTCTCCGGGCTGGGCCTGCTCTTGCGGTTCGCTCGTCTGCTGCGGCTCCGGCTCCGCTTCCTGTCCGCCATTGGCTTCTTCCTGCCTTTGCGCCATTCTTTCTTTGACTAAAGAAAAAAGCGCCTGTCTGGCACTTTGGCTTGGGCTCTTTGTCCCGCTGTCCCGCTTGATGGTAGTGGCAAATCCCCACTCCAGGGCATCTTCTGGAATAATGAATGTTTCATTCTCCATTAGCTCTCTGATCTTTGCTTCATCAATGCTTACATTTTCCAGATAGGCATTGATACACAGTTGCGTGAGCGTATCCAGATTATCCGCGCATTTCCTCATGTCTTTTGCATACCCGGTATTACCTGTCAATACCTCATGCAAAAATAGCGAAGAAGACGGATACATGATTCGTTCCTCTCCAGCCAGGTACGGCAAAACGGCGGCGGAGCAGGCAAATGCATCATCGTATGTAATGACCTTTGCCGGATGCTGTCGTAAGGCATTATAGATCGCTACACCTTCCGCAAATTCGCCACCGTAACTGTTAATATGCACATGGATAAGCGATACTGGCTCCAGTACCTCTATCCTATGTGTCAGGGTGTAACTGGATATATCACTCTCAAGCCACTCCCAGGATACGATGTCCCCGTAAATATAGACCGTAGCCTCGTTACCCTCCACTGCCATTGAAAAATATTTGTTTTTCAAGTTTTTTCACCCCCTCCCGTTAATGCTTTTAGAACTTCCTCCAGCGTGGAGTAATTTCTCGTGATAAAGTGTTCATCCGCCCACGGTTCGTTGATTGTCGGCTCTCCCAGCTTCTTGAGTATGCCGTTGATGCTGTATACTCCGCTACCTACCAGTTTGTCTATTGAGGTTGCCGATTTCAGCACGTCCACATGCATAACCGTGGTGGTGTCGATCTTTAGGTATGTACCCGCCAGATATGCCACCCGCCCGTTGCGCTTGCGGTTGATCTCCACTTGGAGCATGTCCACCAGCGGGTCAACGCAGAATGTGAGTAGGTTATCTACTGCGTCAGCTGTGCCTTGTACATCGCCTCTTAGCAGTGCCGGTGGGATGCAGAAAGCCTTGGCGTAGAAATCGCATACATCATCTATCAAAGCCCGTATATCACGTGTGGCCTCGTTTGAATACGTCTTTGAAGTGAAGTCTGTGATGTCCTGTCCTTGCCCGAGAGGGAGTATCGCATTATCCGCTTCCAGAAAACTCTTGAACTTATTATTGATCAGGTCGTTAAATGCGGCTTCCTCTCTTGACCCTTTTATTGGCAGAGCATCATACTTGAATTTTCCCTTGAATCCCCGCGATTTCTGGTAGGCTTTCATTGAATATGCGATTAGCTTTGCATAACTTTCATATAGGCCGCCTACTACCTTGCGCATATCCTTACTGTTCAGCTGCCAATACATGACATCTTTCTGCACAAAGGATTTACTGAATACAAAATTGCCTACCGTCACCTGCTTAAAAACGTCCCCATATTTAACATATGGCGTCCGGTCAAAAGTATCAGCCACCAGTAATTGCCCGCCAGATTGTACTATCAGGGCCTCGTTGTTCCTGTATAGCTGATAAATCCATTTGTGTATAAATCCGTTGCTGTTCTGGTTCAGATTCGGCTCCACATTCCAGAGATAATACTCACTTCCCTTTTTTTCAATGTTTTTATGGAATGTTTTAAATTCGCATTTGCTCACGGCGTTGGCTATGATGTTCACTGCCGAATTAAAAGCCAATTCCTTGATATAGACATCGGAGAGCAGGTAGGTGAATTCATCGCTGTCAAATACCGCTTGTAGATCGTCACCGCTCACCGGCACTGTGTTGGAACCAAATACGCTTGTTATCCATGTCCAAAAACCCAATCTATCACCTCCTGTCTTATGCTGTTATCACCGGCAGATCATAAAAAGAGCCCCCGCCGTTTTCCGGGAGCTCATCCTCTATCACCATGGAGTGTGTCAGTGCCATCCACGGGTCTGTCTTTCTGCTCTTAGCTTCGATTTTTGCATAGTAGAAATTGCCCGTGTCGCTTCCGATCTTCCGGCTGGAGCGCACAAGTTTTGTATTATTGGCCGCCCACCGCAGTACCGGGTTATCCCCCCATATGAAATTGTGATTAACAAAAACACTCTCTATGATGGGATGCACCTTCATGATATCGCTTGGTCTCACCAGTTTTATGTTTTTTCGTTCCTTTGCGTCAAAGCCGATTGATTGCAGGCTTTTCGCCACCAGGGCATATCGGTGATGGTCCAGTGCCAGCTTCGGCACATTGTACTTCTGCATCTGCTCCAGCAGCCACTCACAGGCCAGGTCAGGGTGTATCTCCACATCATCCACCAGCGTTAGCAGGCCCATCTCGGCCCACTCTTTGTACGGTGCTTTTATCCTAAATAAGTCCGGATTTTGGAGGCACATCCAGGCGTGATTGATGTCATACCGAAGGTCCCCCTCACGGAAGTGAAGGTTTGCCCCCATCCAGTCACGGATGGATGCGTAATCCAAACCCGCCACCGCCGTCCATCCGTGCAGGTCCGGTATCTCCCTCTTTACGATCACCCCGGCCACCTCTATCTCTTTTGTGGATACGATATTTTCCCACTCTGTGATCGCTATTTCGGTATCGCTTTGCGGCAGGTTCATGCGCTTTGTCATAAACTCCGCGTTCTCCACCGGATTGCGTTTCCAGTTGAGATATTCTTTTTTCATGATCTCCAGCAGGCTAGGCCGGTAAGGAAGTGACGGGTTTGCCTTGACCCACATAGCTTCATCATGGGCCTCGTCCTTATCGTCCAGCCTGCATATGAAAGGGAGCAGACCGTTATCCCCGATCTCCCCCCTCAGTATCTCCCCGGACCTGGCCAGCAGCTCATCCAGCGGACCGTCCCTAACATCCCCATTTGTTGTCACATACAACTGCCGCGGATGCTTTTTCTTACCCAGGCTAGTGATATAGACTCGGATATTCGCGTAGTTCTCATACCGATGGATCTCGTTGAATACCACCATGCCAGAGCGCATCCCGTCTTTGCTTTTTGGGTTACTCGTGCGCCCCTTTATGACTGCCCTGGTGTTTAGGCTTACCACCTTCTCCTTTGTCCAATCGAAATATTTTCTCATTTTCTTATCGTTGTTTTCCATGACGTAGATCACGTCATTGACCGGGCGCATCGCCTGCTCTTCCGCATTGGCGCATATATCCACGTCATACTCCCGCAGGCCGCTGTATGGTGATACCACATCGAAAGATTCCAGCGCGATATATCCGTCCTTCCCCGCGCCCCGCCCGGTGAGTATGAACATATCCGGCCACCGGGGCATCCCCGTGTCACGCCAGAATGTAGCCAGGTGCAGTGCCCGGCAGAAGTGCTCCCAGGGGAACACTTCATCAAATGGAAAGTATCTATCCATGCTCACGTATTTGTCCAGCAGTTCCCCATCCGTGTAGATGTCCTCAGTCTCAAAGCATTGCCGGACATATTTCACAAGCAGCTTTTGATCTTCACAGGATACGATCTCCCCACTCTCCACCATCTCTATCCAGCGGAGTATGTAGGGATTGAGCTTACAATGGGTCATCACCTCCACCACCTACGTTATCAGCATTCAGCCCCAGGTCCTTCAGCACTGCCAGCATCTGTCGGCTGACCATCACACTGTCTTTGACTGACGGGTTTGACTTCCACACTTCATTGCCGGTTGAGTTGTATTCATGGTATCCGGCTCCGCGTTCCTCGATATCATCCAGTAGTTCATTCTTCAGATCCCAGAGCCGCATGTAGTCACGGACCAGATCGACATACTGATCTGTGTCCCCGCCCTTTACTTTTAGCTGTTTTGTGAGTGCCGTTTCGATCTTGTTCCGCAGGGCCGTGTATCCCTTTGTCCCTCTTATCCACTTCTTTTCAGCCATTCCACCACCCCTGGTATTTCCAAAATTAAAAAAGCCTCGCGCGTGCGCGCGAAGCGGAAATGTCTACTACCCTGCCGAGTCAGCACCCCTGAAATTAAAATGCGTTTTTTTTGACCGGGGGTATGTCCTTTATAAATACTTTTCCATTCCAGAACGGCGCAAGGAATATCTCAAAGATAGCCTGTAGGAAGTCATTGCATACTAGGTGTACCTCCCCGCAGTTATCACACATCTTTACCTTGAACGCTGGCAATATCACATGCCCATCGCTGTATGTGTCACTATGATAATGAGTACAGCACTTCTTCATCCTTACCACCTCTCTGGCGTTAATGGTTCTTTCTCTTCCTGCTTATCCTGTACCCTGTCCGGGTGCTCTTCCTCATGACAACGCCAGCATAGAGAGATGATCTGCCTATGCTCCACCCCATTCTCATCTATGTAAGTGATAGATAGCGCCAGCTCCGGGAAGTCCCGCACATGATTTACGTGATGGACGTGCGTGGCTCTGGTGTACTTCCCTCTGGCCTTGCACTTCTGGCATTCATAGTGGTCCATCCGTAAGACCACCAGCCGTAGGTTCACCCACGGCCTGCACGTATAGAATGCGTGGAGGTTATCTACCTCCACCCACTTTCGTATCTGCTCTACTGTCACCATAATCATCACCCTATATCCGGACAAAAGAAAAAGCCTCGGCTGGAGGCCCCCACCTCTGCCAAGGCTTTAAGATAAATTTACCACATTAACAATTATAATATGGAAATATCCGCATTGCAACCCGATGAAATCCGCATCAAATCCGCATGAAATCCGCATCACCAATCTGTGGAAGCAATTATGAACGGCTCACCGATCTCTGGAGCCTGAATGCTTATGGCTTCTCTGAATGTGACGTACTGGCACACATCACCATCATGCAGGCAATAGTCCCCATGCTGTGGCGGCTTCTTAATCTCACTGATATGCTCTATCTCTCCAATTTCTTCCCTGTTCACATCATCAGATACATCTACCCACATGCATACAGTATCTAGGTCTGATTCCTCAATTTCCTTGATATCATCATCGTCCATATCAGCCACATTGTTTCGATACCATTCGATGGTACGTCCCAAGTCCCATTGAGTAGCCAGCCAGTCAATATCATCCCACTTGTATACCTTCCATTCTCCCATGATTATTCTCCTTTCTTTTCTCTGCCTTGCCATGTGTACGCCTCGATGGCTGCCGGAGTGCCGAACATACTGACCATCATGTCCCGCACGATCTCCTTCCGCCACCTGCTTGGAGTGTTCTTATTCACCCCTAGATGGTCAGCTATATCATCCCATGTGTATCTTGGCGCATAGTCTGGCCGTTGGCTCCATTCCTTTTCGCCATCTCGCGGCGGTTCCTCGTTAAAATAATACATGCGAATGACAGGAAACTCCTGGCGATCCTTGAATAGATGTACTACCCTGTCCAGCTCATCAAACCTCGCCTTTGTACGAATATAGGATATCGCCCGATTCCGCTCGATCTCAAAGAGCACATCTTCCCTGTCCTTCTGAGACCCGCCACCCGATGAGAAGAACCGAAGCACATCCTTGCTTTTCTCATGAAGCTCCACCTGCATGTATTCCTCTACATCCGCCACCTGGGCTTTCAGTTTCGTATAGTTGTACAGTAACCGCTCCATGGCCCTGAAATAGCTTATCTTGCTTTCCTTGCTCTCTATGGTATCCAGTGTGATGTTAGGTGCTCCCATCTTCTAATCCTTTCGTTTATTTGCCGTACTCAGATGTCATAAAAGTGTGTTGTCTATCTCTTTTCCACATATAGGACAGGTTTTTATCCTGAGAACATCTCGTTGCTCTTCATCCTCTGGCGTAAACAATATTCCGTATTCTATCGACCCGCCACCGATAAACTGAACGACCTTAGCAGTTGCACCATAATCGCATTTTATTATTTTTTCACCCCTGCAAAACGCGCACCCTCCATCACCCGCCACTTGCGGCGGCTTCACTTTCGGCATTGGCGGATTTGCTCTTGTCTTTGGTAAGCCACTCAGTTCCAAATTCTCATCCCCCGCCACCGGCGCGGCCTGCTCTTCCTCCGGCTGACCGTCAACCGCCACCGGCGCGGATTCTTCCTTTTCTGCCCAATCACGCATCCCTGACACCGCCTGCATACCTGCTTCCTTCATTTCCTTTGATGGATCTTTAGTGGATGGTTCCGCCTGCTCTTCCGGCTCTGGTGTCGACATTTTGGCTTTCTTTTTCGCCTCCTTCCTTGTTTTGATTAATTCGGCTATTTTGTTTTTCCAGTCACCGCCTGCCTCATACATCTCCATGACCTGTGCCTGCTCTTCCTCCGTCAGAGTGGATAGATCATAGGCATCAGTCACACCGATGCGCTCCGCCTTGAATTTCTCTTTGAGCCCTTCTATGAGGTTTTCGTTTATGCTCTCATATCTGCTGACCTGGGCAGGTGATATCCCCATCTCATTTGCCACCAGTTCCCTCACCCTGCCGTGTATCTTCACGCCCTGGTCTTTCAGCTTCTGATAGAGCCTTGCAAGCCGTGACGCTTGAAGGGATAGCTCCGGCGGTGTCAATATCCGTGTCCTTGCATTCGCCTCCAGCAGTTTGAGCTCCGTCAGCAGAGGATCTTGGCACCCGTCTACGTGACACGGCACCTGTGACCATTCCTCATATCCCCGTTCCACATTCAACTGACATGCCTCTTTTCTCCTGTGGCCGCTGATGATTTCATACTTGCCGTTTTCATCAGCCTCTTTCACGTACAGGTTTTGCAGGAGCCCCACCTGGAGGATGCTGTCCGCCAGCTCTTCTATCCCGTCCATCATGTAGTGATTGCCCGGCGAACGGATTAGATCATCCAGCGGTATCATGCGTATCTCATAGGTGCCGCCCTCTTCCTTGACTATGGATTGATCATTGAGCAATGCGCTCATACTAAACTTCTTACCAGCCATCGTATTTTACTCTCCTTTCAGATTTGTGCTAGTAACTAGCACAATTATCTGAGCCTTGTCCTATTCGCTTTGCAATTCGGGCATGGCTCAATCCGTGTACCAAACCATCTATGATCACATTCCACACAATACAGCGGGAAAGACTCCGGGGCATTTAATGGCCGATATTGGCGCAATGGTTCCGGCCTTCTTCCACAATGCGGGCAAAACATCCCCGCTGTTAGCTCGCCTTTTACCATCCTCCTATGACAGTGCTTGCATTCGTATAACCGGTAATCATCCATCAAAAAGCACCCTTTCCCTTTTTCATTTTCCTGTCTATCATTTTCTCCGGATTAAGTGCAAACGGCCACCACCATGCCCGGTACTTCTTTTCATGTGTATGTCGGCACACAGGATAGGCGCTGTTTGGATTATGGACACATGCGGTCTTACTACACTTTGTATTTTTCTTCGGATCACAGAGATAGAGCCTTTCCATCAACCCGCCACCCCCTCTTTCTATTCTTCTGCAAAGCCTTGATCGGATGGTTTACTCGCCCACGGTGCGGCTACGTCATCACAAAGGCAAAACGCTGTAATATTTGAATAATACTCATCCCCATATATGCTGGGTTCAGCAGCCGCATCTTGTTTGAATTTCTCCCTTGCCATTTCTATGGCCGTTTCTTTTTTTTCGGCTATGACCAGGCACGTCACGGCCCCCGCTCCTAAGTACCCGTTATAGCACTCCCATAGTTTCATCTTTCCTTTGCATGGCCTTTCCATCAACCCGCCACCGCCTCAGTGAGATATTTCATGACGTGTTTCAGATACCGTGATTTCAGGTTCCTGGAGCTTGTCCATTTTTCAACCGGACAAGACTTCCTCATAAACATTGCGGTATATTCAGGTTTATCCACATTTGTGTTGATAGTTTGGTATATAGCAATACCATTCTCCCACAATGTCACCGCATCCATCCCATCAATCATTGACATGATGATGATACCTGTACCGGATTTCGCGTTTACCCCATATATGTATTGCAGTGTCAGTTTCATACTTCTCGTTTGCCTGTATGACCTGACCCGGCGCAAATAGTTCTTAATCTCCTTCCTGGCTAGTTTTTCTGTTGTCTTTTCAGTAATTCCTAATACCAATACCAGATATCCCTTCTCATTCTTCATCCAGCATTCTCTCCTTTCAATATTTCCTCCACCAGGGCGATATAATCAATGGTGGCGGTGCTCCGCGGCGCATAGTCCAGCAGAGGCCGCCCTTCGAAGGTGGTCTGATCTACCTTTGTGGTCTTGCGTATGACCGTAGAAAAGACGGGCAGGCCGTTGACACTTTTCAAATACTCTTCCCCCTGCATATTTACACTGGTGCGATCAAACATGGTGATGAGGCAACCCGCCACCCGCAAACGTGGGTTATGCTCTTGCAGGTCCTTAATAGCACTTAATAGCTGATTCAGTCCGTCAAAAGTGAATCTGTCAATCTTGATGGGTATTATCACATCATCACAGGCCACCAGGGCATTGATGCCGCTCATCGATAGGCTGGGAGCGTTGTCTATAATGCAATAGTCGTATATATCCGCCACCTGCTCCAGGGCCTTTTTAAGGCGTGTCTGCTGCATCCATGACACGTCCATTAGTATTTGCTTGTCTGCCGCTGAAAGGTGCATATTGGCCGGAATGATATCCAGGCCATCATAGGATGTGTGGCGGATGGCATCCGTGATCTGATACCCCTTGACGGTGAGCACGTCTGTGATGCTAGGCGCTTCCTCATCGTGCAGGTTGAAGAACTTGGACACATTGCCCTGCATGTCGTTGTCCACCAAAAGAACCCTGCGGCCATGCTTCGCATTGAGGATGTGAGCGATATTGATAGCCGTAATACTCTTGGCTACCCCGCCTTTGAGATTGTTGATAGATGTGGTTTTCATACCCGTTACCTCCAAATTTAATTTAATGTAAAGTTAGAACCGCCACCCGGGCGGGATGGTTATTTCTCTTCCCTCCCTTCTCCATGCACGGTGCATATTCCAACCGGCGTCCCGGTGCCCGTTCCCTCCATGAATACCTTTAATTGTTCGTCTGCAAAATCTAAAGCTGCCTTTCTTAGATTCTTTTCAATTTTTCTAGCCGCCCTTCTCTTTATCCCGAACATTCGCAACACACGTATCGTCTCTTTTTTCTTCATGAACTACCCCCGTCCATAAGGCAATCTGATCTCCCTACCCCGCCCATATGGTAATCTGATTTCCCTCACTGGCAGGCCGGCTGTGTGTAATCGTGTCCAGATGTCAAGGAAGAACTTTGGAAACCAGGCCAGATCATAATGCGTCCCATGATACCCGTCAGCATAGAGCCATAGATCTTTTGTGCTCACAGGCTCATCATTCGCCATTGCCAACTTAATGCAGTAGGCCGTTGTGAATCCCGTCCTTCGTCCATGCGGTCTTTTGTGTGGCTCGTTTTTTATGTATTTTTTCTGCCAATCATAGAGCTTGAAGCCTAGTGCCCGCTCAATTTTCCTAATCTCTCGGTTCGTAGGTATATGTTTAATCTCTTTCAAATCCTTACGGCCTCTAAGCACCCACTCTCTTCTTTCAAACCATCCTGGCGGATATTTAGGAATTACCTCCCTCATTTGCAGCCGCTTTTGCGGTTTTTCTCGCTCTTTGTTTTTTGTTTTACTTGCCATCGTTTCATAAAGATCAATCTCGAATCTCTCAGATAGACTTTTCACTCTCTCATCCCCTCCAAATTCAGATAGTTCAGGAGCACCGCCACCGCCTGCTGCCAACCGTCACACCGTTCCACCCGATATCCATTCCGGCACAGGACCGCCCGCCATCTCTTCTGATTTTCCGAGAGCCGCCCTTTTTTTGGTCTCTTCATCTCGATATACAGCCCCGGATATATCCCCCTCGGTATCGGCAGGCAGATATCCGGCACCCCGGACTTTACCCCTTCCGCTTTTAGTCTGGCCGCCGTGGCCTTATGTCTGTACCCGCCGTTAGGTATTGCGTACATCCACTCTAGGTCAGGATACTTTCCTAAATGGTATTTCGCCCACTGAAAGACGGCCTGCTGCTCACCTGTTTCATGTGGATTAAGCTCTGGTACATCTGACGCTCTCATGCCCTGGCCGCCTCATCGTGTATCCGTTTCCACTCTTCATAGAAAAATATCGTCTGCCCCTTTGCCACGGCGCGGCCATACTCTCCGTGAGCGCCGTTGCTCTCTGTCCAATCCGGCAGAAAGCATACAGCTTGACATTCATCTTGCATGGCGCGCGACATGCGGATATACGCCTCATACGACAACCCTTGCGGCTGATTTGCTGGATTGAGTACGATGTAGCCAGCTTCCTCCAGCTCCCGTTGTGCCTTGTTGAACTTCATCCAGAAATATGGGTCACCCGAAATTTTGCCTGCTAAATAGACCGTTTCTTTCTCCTGCATCTGCTTTTCTCCTTTCGTCTTGTATATACGCCCAGGCTTCTTTTTCCGATGGGTAAAGGTCCTTGTCTGTTAGATCTTCATAATCCTCGGTGTAGTTCTCCGTGATTTCCCACCGCCCGGTATATAGTCCCTCATTTTCATTTACCATCAGCACTGGTACTGGGCAGGCATCTCCATAGACATCTACGATAGTCCAGTATTCCGCACCGATCTTTGGATTGTGTATCATGGTGTCTCACGCCTCGCTTTCTATCGCCGCCACCACCACCATTTGCGGCGTTTCTTTTCCTTCCCAGGCTTGTACATCTTCGCGTAGATATAGACCCCTGGTAAGGGCTTGTCCATCGTTGGTTTATGCACCTCCACATCTATGAGCTCATAGGCTCCGTATCGCTTGCTGAATATCTTGCTTGCGCTTTCCTCCATGTCGGATGCCATCCGCTCCGCCCTGCGCCTGCCTATGTGTGTCTCGGATACATTCTGCTCCGGGTCAATGAGATTTTGAGAGCACCGCCACCGCTTACCGCCGTTTCCATGCGGCGTTTTCAGCACATACTTGGTCAGTGCTATGAATCCCTTTTCATCCGGCTCCAGTAGCCGACAATGCACCCGGCCCTTCCCCCACAGATGCTTGATCGTCTTTTCGTCCAGTCCAGTGCCTGACATGATCACATGGTGATGGATCCTGACCTTTTGCAGGTTGGGCCCCTCGAATTCAGTGACGTATATGTATTTCAATTCCGGCAGGCCATGCTTTATCAGATATCGCTTAACCCGGCGTATGAAATTTGCAATGTCCCTGTATGCCTGCTCTTCCTTCGGGGCTCTCCTGCCTTTGTAGGAGAGTGTCACATACAGATCAACGCCCGGTATGAAGTTGCACTCCATCTTCCGGAATAGTGTCTTTTCGGCATTCCGCTTATTGACTTCTCGCTGGGCCTCGGTGGTGGGCTTTCCCCTGTTCTCCCTGACCGCGTTATTGCAATCCCATATCGGGTATATCTCTACCTCCAGGACCTCCGGCCCTCCCGGCACCGCGGGACCGCTCTTGATCTCCTTTACCCGGTATCTCTTGACCCTGCCGCTTCTGATCGCCTCAATGGCTTCCTCTGTCAGTTCCCCATGCTTTGAGTAAAATAAAAAATCATACTCATCAGCGATGCTTTTTGCCATCCATATCCTCCTATCGTGTGTGATCTTCAAAACCCCTTACACGATAGGCCCCGGAGGTTGCATACCACCCGCCACCAATGAGGTAAAATGGTTGATATGTTAATACTCCTATACAAGCCGTAAATTCACCGTGACCCTTTTTCCAGTGAACCATATCTTGACTTTTGCCACAGTTCCGTGGTATAATGTAATATCAGTTAATCACCACGGTTTGGCAGAAGCCCGTAAGGGGAAGCGTCTTGTTCCAGCAAGTCGCTTTTTTATTTACTCTCTTCCTATTGGCTCTAACTTCGTGAACAGTTCCCCGACGGTCAGACCGTTCTCTTTTGCCATCTCCGCCGCCAGAGCCGCCACGTTTCGTTCTGCCGATACTCCCAGTGCGTACAGAAAAAAATCAAGCAGAGTATCATAATTGAAATTCTTACACTTGTCCCCTATACACTCTTCATACTCACATTCCCCATCACATTGTCTTGGGGTAAAGCTTTCCACTTTGATACCGTTTATAATTGATTCGGCACCGGCTTGAATGCTTGCACCTTCTGCATACCTCCAACACCCCATGCGCCATGTCTCGTGCAAATCATCAGAATCATCGTTGCTTAGAATCTCATAATCCGCATCGCTCACCTCATACACGGACAGGTCCGAATATTTTCTTTTGTTGTTGTAATAGGTGCGATTGGGCGATACCCCCAGCCTTTTGAAATCCTCTTCTGGATTTCCCCATACTAAAATCTCTTTCACTTTCATATCTCCTTTCTATTTATCTTCATCCAGAGCAGTACACTTTTCACTGAATCCCTCAATGAAACCGTCCACGGCTCCGGCGATGACCTTGCCGATCATGCGGCCCTGCTGGTATGCGTTCTCCGGGTGGCTCGATGGCCCCACGTATATCCCCGGATTGTGTTCAAAGATCGCTGCGGCAAGCTGGATGATCTCCTGGTTTGTAAATCTCTCTTGGCATGTCTCAGGCGGTGTGACCGGCGGTCTTTTATCGGTTGGCCTTATAGGCTTCCTAATCTCCATCCTCTGCATCCTCCTTCTCATCTCCCACTGTCACCCGTATCAGCACCGCCACCATCACGCCGAGTACCAGGACGATGCCGCCCCAGCAGATTACCCCGATGAGCAGGTGAAAGCTGTTTCTCATGAAATCAAGTGCTGTCATGCTTGTCCACCTTCTTCCTCACCACTAATAAGAACAAATTTACATTTGTCAGTAGCGTACTCTGCCACATACCGCATAGCAATGACCGCCAGCAGCATGTCGTTTTCAAAATCCTTCGCGTCTTTTTCCCCCAAACCGTCTGCATTAATATCTTTCAGTATGTCTGATATTAAAGACGCAATAACCCCAATGTTCTCTGCCGCTTGAAGCCATATCTGCTTTGGCAGTGTTTCAGAATTGTCAGCCAATGGATTGATACATACCTTATCGCACTTAATTTTCCCCATTTCTCATACCTCCGCTCATTTGATATATGTGGCTCCCTTCGCCTGGAGCCAGTACCGCACTATATCAGCCGGTATTGTCGTGCCTACATTCGGTATGTGGGCAATGAATGTATCCTTGAAGTCCTGATATAGCCGCTCTGCCGTCTCACGGTCCGTAAACACCAATAGGGCGTTCAGTGCCGCATCGGCAGGTCCTGACCCTCCGTATCCCCACTCCGTCCCTGTTGGGCTATGCTTCACCCATTGGTGATCAAAATTGAACCTGGCCGTGCCGTCCGGCTCCCTCCAGAATCGCAACGGCTCGGTGTGCTTTTCATGGTTGTCCATCTTTTATCCCCTCCGATCTATTCAACCGCCACCGGCGTTTTAGTTTTCTCTACTAATGCCAATAGACGCGGGTCATTCTTTTTGCACTGCATCCACCAAGCCATCCAGCCTAGTGCATCATTATCGTTTTCCTTTCCTTCCCGCTCTCTGCGTTGGGCCATCCGCTCAAAAGCCCGAAGGTATCGCTTGAAATGGTGGGGCCATCTTTCAAATTGTCTGAATCGCTGTTTATCTGCCATTGGACAGCCTATACACCCTAGACGGCCAAATCCTTCATCATACAATGTGCAATATGGTATCTTCTCTGCGCGGATAAATTCCCACACTTCTTCATCTGTCCAGTCGATGATCGGGTGCAAAACCACTGTCCCTTTTAGTAGACAGTTTTCAATCATTTTCCGTCCGGTATCGTTATCCATATTCATGATGGCGATACCCTCTGAACGTGTCTTTTCCCTATCTCTTCCCGTAGGCTGAATAACTCCCCAAGTCTCTTTTCTACGGTTGCTTTCTGCCCACCGAATTCCTAAAATAGTTAGCCTACCATCACTCTTTGTTTCTTTGAACTCTTGGCAGCAATACCTTGCAAGCCGTGTTGGTGGTATTCCCTTTTCCACAATCAAGTCCCACATATTTGTCTCTGGCCTTTCCCGTATCACGTCCGGGTGAACCTGCTTGATAAACTTCACCAGCTCGGGCGGGTCTACGGTGGTGATATTGTAGTGGGCATCATATTTCACACCCGCCATATCAGCCAGCCGCTTGATCACCACAGAATCTTTTCCTCCAGAGAATGCAAGGAAGTATCCTTCCTCCGGCTCAAACTGCCTGATGCGGTCAATAGCCACTTGCACCTTATCTTTGCCCTGCATGTTCAGCTGGCCGATCACGCCCCCACCTCCGCCGTCTCTTCCAGGAAGTCAAACAGGGTGGGCATGTCCACCTGGGCTTCTGCCGCCTCACAGTATCCCACCCCATCTATGTGGTACTTTGTATTGAGCTCTATCACGATCGCATTTCGCTTCAGCCGTATGGCCCGCTCTCCCACTGTGTATAGCCCTCCAAATGGGTCACAGACTGTTTCGCCCTCATTGCTGTACCGGGTGATGATACGGTCCACGATGTCAAACTGGAGCGGGCATATATGCATCTCCTGCCGCTTCTGGCTCTGTGAAGTATTGAGGGTGCGCATCCGGTTCACATCGTCCCATACCCACGGTGACCAGCTCCCCGGTGCCACCACGGCGAAGGATGCCGGGAGCTTCCCCTTCTCGTCCATGGTCTTTGCCAGCTCCACATGCTCACCGTAGTCATAGACGGTCCCCCGGCTGTACTCCCGATATACGGCCTGTAGCTTGGGGACGGGCACCGCCTCCAGCTCTTCACGGGTCATGCGTCGGTCCCCGGATGATCGATGAAACGCATGGGCATCGATCTGCCACTGTGCGCGTGTGTATTCCTCTTTTGTCTTGGTCACCGGCACATCCGCAAAGGACCGTGATTTGTCTGTCTGGGGTTTTCTGAAAAGCAGAATATACTCCGGGCATCCCACGCCCATAGCTGTGCTGTCTCGGCACTGCTTGGACCATCCCAGGCGATAGGTCTGGTTATTCTCCCGGACCACATCAGTCAGGACGATGATCTGCCCCATGAACTCAAAACCATGGCGCATATAGTGGAGTATGCACAGGGCATGGAACGGCTCCACCGTGGACATCCCGGTCCCCGTGGCTTTTCCAAAAAGGATCCTGTCTTTTACGTGGCAGGCGTACACCCGGCCAGGCCGCAATACCCGGAGCAGATGCGGTGATAAAAAGTCCATCTGGGCAAAGAATTGCTCTGTATCTTCATTGTGGCCGAAATCCTCATATTGATTGGTGTACTCATAGTGATTGCCAAATGGAATCGATGTATGGATGAGGTCCACGGTATTGTCGGCCATCTCGGCCAGCTCCAGCACACAGTCATTATTGACGGCCGTGAAGTGCTTCCCTCGGACCTCCTGGCGTTCCACCCCAATAGTGCGGGCCAGCTTCGCCTTGATGGAGGTTCTTGATAGGCCGTACTTCTTGACTATGGCCGTCATTCGCTCGGTCATGTATTTGTAGTCATCCCACTTTTTCAATAAATCATCTAGTATCTTTCGCTCTGATTCTGTATAGATGATGTCAATAATGACATGCTCGGTCTGTAGGAACCGATACAGGCGGTGTATAGCCTGGATGAAGTCATTAAACTTCGCGTCTATTCCCACGAATATGGCCCTGTGGCAATGCTTTTGAAAGTTGCACCCGGACCCGGAGAGTATCTTCTTTGTCCCGAATAGCCGGATACGGCCCTGTGCGAAGTCAATGACCCGCTCTTCCCTGGTATCCAGGTCCTGCTTGCCGTAGATATCCACCATCTCCGGCAGTGCCTTTTTTAGTGCGCGGCGTTCGTCCTCCAGGTCATGCCACAGCACGAAATGCTCCCCCGGCGATGCGTTGACGATCTCGGCGGCTTTCTCCACCCTGGCCTCGATGCTGTCTCTCTTCTCCCTTGCCGCATCCACCACGCCTGTGGCCGCATCCCGTATGAGCTTAATCTGGCCGTCCTTATCCGCCCCCGCGGTAGTGTGGTCGACGGGAATCTCATGGTATCTGATCTCCATGGGCGGCAGGTCATACCCGGTATCGTCATACCCCAGGTCTGATGGCTTTGTGATGTATAGAGCCCAGCTCGATACCCACAGCCAGAACTCATCCTCTTTGTGCTCATACAGCGTGAGGTTATTAGCCTTTGTGCTGTCCCGCTTGAACCAGCGCGTGAGGGCCTGCCCGGTGTCCATCACCTCCAGGTATCCAGCGTAGTGGATGAGTTCCTTGTACTTATTGGGTGATGGTGTGGCCGTGGCCACGATCTTGTACGGCACCCCCTTGAATTTATCCAAGAAGGTCTGATACATCTTGCTTCCGAAGGAGCGAAGCACCGAAGCCTCATCCAGCGATGTTGCCGTGAAATATTTCGGGTCTATATTTCCATCCCGTACCCGCTCATAGTTTGTGAGCAGGATGGTGGCCGTGGAGGCTTTCACTTCCTCCATGGTCTTGACATACGGCGGAGCAGCTGTCCATCCCAATATCTCCACCGCATCATGTGTAAACTCCTGCTTCACTCCCAGTGGCAAGACTATGAGGGCCTTGCCGCCCTGCTTCTCGGTGACGATGCGGCAGATCTCCAACTGCTGGACAGTCTTGTGCAGGCCGAAGGATTCAAAGAGGGCCCGACGTCCGCCACGGACAGCCCATATCACGGCATCCTGCGCATGTGGGCTTAATGCGGGGTTGACATCATCTGCTGTGATCTCAAAGCCCGTATCCGGGGCTATGTCAATTTTCGATTGCAAGAATTCTATATATTCTTTCATTTTGACCCTTCAAAAAGATAATCTAGTGCCCTGCATCCGTTTTCGATATCTGCAATAGCTTTCACTATCGGGTATACCTGCTGTCGTACTACGGCATTACCTAGGCTTCTAAGTCTGTCCACCCTAAAGGGAACCCCATCAGCCACTCTACCCACGTCGGGTTCAACTGCCCACCATTCCCCGCCTGCATCGAAAGCCGCTCCTGATCCGTGATCTTGCCCGTTTTCGCCATATTCTCCAGCATCGCCTTGTGTCCCGTCCCGCCACACATCCCCACTCCCTCCGACGCTCCCCTCGGTGTCGGCCACATTCTTGCCGCCATTTGTAATCCCGGCCTCCCGTTGCTGTCCCTCTGGTTTGGCCCGCCATGGTCTGCGTCCGATGCCCTTGGTGTCGGTAGCATCTGCACGGCTTGTATCAGCTTCATTGCATGGTGTGTCCCTGTATATTGCTTCCCCTCTATGTTCCCGCATGTCGCATCGAACTGTGTCGGGGTTGGGTACATCTGAACAAACTCCTGCGGATTCGGGGTTTTCCCCTGCCGCCATTCTTTTGACCGGCCCTTCGTGCCTGTTCCTGCCGTTGGTGTCCCTAGCCACAATGAATATTCTGTATCTTTGATGTGGGGCGCCGATGCCGCAAGTCGGTATAATGAATGGCTGTGCTTCATACCCGATACCTTCAATGTCTTTGATGATACCGTTGAGAAGCATTCTCTCTTCGAGTGAGAGTACCGCCTCATAAAAATCGTTTTCCGCTTCTCGAATAACGGTTCTACTTTCCACTCTAGGAGGCGAAACTGGCTCTGCCATACTGACGATTCCAGCAACATTCTCGCCAAGCACCCAAGTAGGCTTGATCTCTCGTACAGTTCTAAGCATTTCCGGCCAGAGGTAACGGTCATCTTCCTTGCCTTTTCGCTTCCCGGCAGTGCTAAAAGGCTGACAAGGGAATCCTCCTGAAATAAGGTCAACTGTTCGCCTTCCTGTTTCTTTGTAGAATTCTTCACCCGTAAACTCCCTTATGTCCTTCCACTTAGGTACGTCCGGCCAGTGCTTTTCCAACACCTTGCGTGGATACTCCGCCCATTCAACCTGGCCCACTGTCTGAAAACCTGCCCACTCCGCCGCTAGATCTATACCGCCGATACCCGTGAATAAGCTAAGATGCGTAAGCATCATCCCTCTGCCGCCTCCTGCTCTGCCGGTTCCTCTATGATCTCCCCTGTCTCACGGTCAATGACAGTCTGCACAGGCCGCCCCGCCGCCTCTTCCGCTTTCCGCCTTTGCTTCTCTGCCCAGGCCGATTCCCATAGTGCGGAGAGGCTCTTCATGTACTTGACATAGGTTTCGGCTATCAGGCTCTGGTCCGGCATGATCACACCGTTTAGAATGACCCCGCCTTTCACGGCGATATATACAAAGCCCGATGGAGTGACACACTCGTATAGTTCCAATGTATTGGCTTTTTTGATATCTACCAGAGGCGATAGATACCGTAGGTCTATAAACACAATCCCCCGGCTGGTTTTGATGGGAATGAGTACCTTATCCCCTGCGATGATGGAGAATGGCCCCTCATAGGCGGGCCGTTCCCCCTCGCATTGATTTTCCAGTGAAATGCCGTCCAGCAGTGATACGCCGCAATCAAATACATAATCTTCACGGTCTTTATCTGAAATGTCCCACATGGCACATATGCTATCCTTGTCCATCTCGGGCAGTGCGATGATCGGATAAAACGCATTCCCGTCACCTATCCACTGCTCTATGTATCCGCCATCCGTTTCCCGATCAAAAAGATATACAGCTTTCTTCTTTTTGCATAGAGATTTGATCTTGTTGAACTTCATGCCCGCCACCCCTTGCTATAGAATCCGCCACCGGGCGGTGAAATGAGCCGGGGAGGGCTTCCCCCCGGCCCGCACTTCTTTTTCTATGGTCTATCAGCTACCACAGCAGCTTTGTCATCGATACCGCCCCCTTTCCGCGCACCATACATGCCGCATACTGGGCACCTACCCGGCCCATAGAATTCGTTATTGCACTGCTTGCAAACACATTTGAATCCCGGTCCCCTTTGCCTTTCTTCCTCCATCTCCATCAGCAAGCGGCATTTCCCCAGATAAGGAGTGTCACTGTTATTGATGCTTGCCCGCACTAAGAACGGGCAGTTATAAAAATCGGCACCCTCTTTACTCCCGCAATCCTCACCTTGACCCCCTGGGCATATCAAAAGATATTGCTCTCTCAACTCCTTGTATCTGTCCTCCATCTACTCCACCCCCAATATGTACACGTCCAGCTCCCGCCGCCCAAAGTCCATGGCATCCCCGTACCGCACCATGTAGATATCCAGGTGTCCCTCTGTGATCGCCCCGCCCCGGTCCTGGACCGTGAAAACGCCCTCATTTGGCATGTCCGAAAAATAAGGTATATAGATGCGGGTGCCGTATGGGATTGACCTGGGGGCCGCTATGGTGTGCCACGGCTCCACATGAGCACCGGATGCGGTGATGCCGTATCCGGGAGTGCCTGGAGCCTTGCCACACTCTTCTTCACGGAGCGTGTAGGCGGTACACTCCATCGGTACAGGCTCCCGGCCCCCGCTTCCGTCTCTGCTCGGCGTATTAACCGCCTCCGGTGATGGTGCCGCTGATGGCATCACCTGGGCCGTGGATGCCGTCCTGATCTCTGTGGGGGCCTCCACGGTCCATGCCTCATCCGCCACCGGGGCCAAAACCTTCAGGTCTGGCTCTATCGGTCTGCCATCTGCGCCTGTACCCATCGCCGTGATCATCAGTACGGCCATGATGACGGCCAGCACGATATAGCCGATGTACACCACCCGCCACCGCCACGGGGACAGCACCCCTTTGCCTGTGTGGATATGGACTGGTTTATGATCTTTATTCGCTGGGCTTCCGTATGTCATGATGTGGCCCCCTTTCCTGTGGATGCGCTTCGGGCGCGGCTGGTACTGGATTGTGTGGTATATCATTTTTTTCATTATCTTCTCCACTTCTCCAGAAGTGAAAAACTCACCAGTTTTAACGTTCATCGAATTACCGCCTATTTACATATAAAACTTTTGATGTATCTGATCGGGCGCAGTATCTCCCTGATAATTGCTTCTTTGACCTGTTTCCGGAGAGGTTCTTTTATGGATTGCAAATAGTCATCATAGGCGGCCCGCACTCTCCAGGATTCGCTACTGACGATTTTCTCCGTATTACATTCATGTAACGTTCCATCGTCCCATTTCAGGCACAGTACAGCTGGAGATATCAGCTTTTTAATAGCATCCTCGAACACCTTTTCCGCCGCCTCTTTTTCTTTCCAAAAATCTTCAAAATTGTCATACTCATGGGCTTGCAAGTATCTACCCCGCCGTTTTGCGAGTAGTCTTATGAAGCGCGGCAGTCTGCATCTGATATCTCCCCACTCACGCCCCAAATAGCACCCAGCATCGTATTCAGTGCCGCCGTCATAGTCCCACTGCTCCCCCCACAGGGCAGGGCATTTATCACAGTTGTTTCCTTCTCTTAGCCAACGAAACAGACCCATCACGCCCACCCCCCGGTCCTAGCCATCATCACCGCATGAAGCCCCGTCAGGAGCAGCACCACCGCCGCCCCGATGATCACCGGCACCGCCACCCGCTCTGACCGGGTCCATCTCATCCAGACCTTCCTAAACATACTGAATCCCCCGCTTTCCGTTTTTGATCACGTCATATGGCATCCGATGAATTACATGCCCATTTGCCAGCCTGACAATGGCGTAATAGCATGGTTCATCGACTTCTTTCAAAATCTCACATCCTCGCAGAGTGACAAACCTGCTGACCGGGCCTTTTTTCTGCTCTTCGTCCTGCTCTTCGTCCTGCTCTTCCTCATATTCAATCCGCATTCTGTCAGCCCAGTTTCTTTTAACAGGTATGTTTACTTGTTTCATGTCCCGCGCCCCCGTCTATTACCAATCCTGGCCTGTGCAGGCCGCCGCCAGCTCTTCCTTGTGCTTCTCCCCTTCTTCGCACTTATGGATCCTCGCGGGCCAGCCCCGCCACACCTCCGGTATCAGCTTTCGGCCCTGACACCACCGGGGGCTGTACGCCACCCGCTTCCCGGTCACGATGCGCTCATTACTGGTGATGATCGTGGTGTCATGTGGCTCCATGCCGGTGTGAACGTATACCTTTTTCTCCCCGGTCCACTCATAGGCATCGCTTTTATACTTGCCCCTGACGGTCACGACTTTCTTTTCTAAGCAGTGTGGGCATTTCTTCATATCCGCCACCTCGCTTTCAATTTTTAAAAAGCCCCGGCCCGATAGAATAAGGGGGGATACTGTCTCGTTGCCGTAAGGGGGTAACGTCCGGGCCGGGGAAGGCTTGTCCACTCAATAGTCTCTATTCATTGGCGGCCAGCTCCTGTGCCGCCCTGTTCTCATCCGCCTGCTTGGTGGCGTTCAGCAAGGCCGCCACAAATCGGCTCTTCTGCATTGCGCGCTCTTCATCCGATATATCCGCCATATGCTCTGTGACCGTGTATGCCATACTGAACCCCTCCCTTATAGGCTATGCGTCAGATGATTGTCCCCTTGAATCTATTCCTGTATCTCTCTGAATTTTAGGGCTAATATCGCCGCAGTGATATCGTCCAGTTCTTTCATGATGGCATTGAACCTTGGCATCTCTTCTTTGCTGATAATCCCGTCGAATGTGATATCTATAAGCGCATCCCGCAGAGGTAGAAAGTCATTGACTTCCTTTTGCAGGCGCAAGATCATGGAAGGAATATCTGTCTTGTCGCTGATGTCAGGCAGATACCGGCGGGCTACTTCCGCCGAGTTTTTGAGGTGCTGGTATGCCAGGTGCTGTGTCCCGTATACCTCCACCATGGACATGGCCACCGTATCCGGTGGTATGCGGCGGTCCCCTTCATAGGCGCGGATGCTCTCCACAGATACGCCTATCAGTTCTGCTGCCCTTTCCTGGGTCAATCCTGCCGCTTCACGTGCTCTTTGGTAGATATTTCTGCTTTCCGATAACATGGTGTGGGGGCCTCCTATGTATTAGAATTATGGTGTGATGTTACGGTGCTCCTTGACAATCGAATGAGGGACCGGGGCGGTCCCGGCATCCGCCCCGGATTTAATCCTCTCGCTTCTCTTCGCTGTTAGTACGCACCCTTATCCCTGCCGGTGGGCAAATGGGCGCTATTTGGAGCCGCTGCCAGGAGTCGAACCTGGAACCCTATGCTTACAAAGCATCCGCTCTGCCAGTTGAGCTATAGCGGCAGGTTTCTTATTCTTCGATCTCTTCTACGGTCACCGTTTTCTCACTCCTGATCATCTCGTCATATACAAATTCACCACATGCGGGGCAATAGGACGGGTACTGATCATCGTCACAATCAACATAAAAACGGCGTTTACAAAGTGGGCATGTGCATTTTCTTAACTCGACTTTATGATTTTGTTCCATGTGGGGGCCTCCTTTTTATTTATCCCGCTTGGGGTAAAAGTCACTGATTGTGTATCCCTGTTTCTTCAAGGCCGGAAGTGCGTCCAGGATGGCTTCTGATGTCGGTGTATCAGGATGCCGCCGCCCGCACTCATAGGCCGAGACCGCCTTCTTAGACATTCCGATAATGGCCCCAAGTTGTGTTTGCGTCATGGGCTTGCCATCAACCAACGTCATTTTGCGCCCCGCTGCCATCCACGGTCTCGGAAAATTTGGTATCTTCTCTCTCGGCATTTCGGCCTCCATAAAATTGAAAAAGTCTACAGATTGGGATATAATAAAAACGCATATAGGTATCGGGCCTATGCCCGTACCTGTGGGTGTTCCCGTCCGGTGTAGGCCGCCAAACCAGGCCGGACGGGATATATCTTCGTTATGCTTATTATATGTCTACAGTTTGTAGATGTCAACTATTTTTTTGGGAGTTTTTTTTGATGACAAATAAATTACCTAAGAGATTAATTGTATTGCGAGAAGAACAGGGATACCGCAGTGCCCGTGAAGCCTCTAAGGCAATGGGTATCCAATATCAAACATATTGGGCTTATGAGGCAGGTACTAGAATGCCCGCTATTGATGTACTTATTAAAATCGCTCAATTTTACAATGTGACCATTGATTATCTTTTAGGTATTTCAAGTAAAAAAGGTGAAGAAAGAGGTAAAATTGTACCCGTTACCGAAATAAAAGAACGCTGGCCCGAATTGTCAGATAAGCTCGACGAGATTGAAGCGGAATTTATCAGATGGGATGTGGGCACTATGGAGTATGAGGATATCCTCCAGTTTGTCCACGATGCCCTCCAGCATAAGTCTAAAAAATAACCCTCAGTTATATTTTGTACAATTGCATACATAAATACTTGCGACACTACCCGGCCCGGCATATAATAAGAACATACGTTCGTATTCAGTGGCCGTGTATGCCACACCGTAGGGAGGCGCAAAAGAGTGAGGCGGGGCAATTTTTTATACCTTTCAGATGGCACAATTATCAGGCAGAAGAGATTACTGAAATTATTATGTAAATTTTTTCATATAAAAAAACCGTTTCAACTCTGAAATTTTTGTTCTTATATGAGCCTTGTGTTATAATTTGTCTATTCTTGAATACGGGAGGGCTTATTTATGGTATGTACAAAATGCGGAAGTGATCAGGTAAACATTCAGGCTGTTTCCACCATATCAAAGAAAAAGCATGGGATAATGTGGTGGTTATTCGTAAGTTGGTGGATATGGATTGTATGGCTTTTTGCATTCATCCCTATGGCAATCATTAAGCTCATAAAAGGAAAGAAGTATGTGAGTAAAACTCATTCACAGGCAATTTGCCAAGCTTGTGGTTATAGCTGGAAAGTATAATGTAGATCGTTCGCTTGCCGTCATCTGTCTTTCTGCCTATCTATCACCGGATGACGGCTTTTTTATTCTCAATTAAGGAGGCCCCTATTATGATACCCACTGCTGTTAAATCGATTGTTGACCGTTATACCACCGTTCAGGAGATTTTTTCGCAAGAGTATTGCGACGCGCAGAAAAATCTCAAGGAAGAAACATTTGAAAAGCAGTATTATACAAAGACCACGGGCGGTGGATATACCCGTTATTATAAAATCATCAATACTCCTAATTTTGATCATGGGAGCGTCTCTGAAGCAAATCTCTATATGTCCGATCTTATTTTCCAAGAGCTTGAAACCTCCAATAAGCATCTCCGCGTGATCAAGGGTATTATGATTACATGGTTGATCTGTTCTGTTCTGGCTGCTCTTATATTTTTATTCTGATATAGTTCAACTTTATTATTCACCTCATAGGAGGCCCCCACTCTATGAATGTTGCCATTTATATTCGTCAATCGAAAGAAAAAGAAGATAGTTTGTCTCTGGAATCCCAGGAAAAGCTATGCATATCCATCTGTGAGTCAAACGGCTGGCAGTATACGATCTTTGAGGATGCCGGTGAGTCCGGTGGTGATGTAGAGCGTGATGATTTTCAAGATATGCTTTACCGTATCATCTCTGGTGAATTCCAGCACATGATGATCTACCGCCTTGACCGGCTTAACCGTGATGTCCCTGATTTTGCCGATCTGCTCAGAACCCTGGAGCGGCATGACGCTACCTTTCAGAGTGCCACAGAACAATTTGATACATCCACACCCTTTGGCCGGGCAGTTGCTTACATCATCATGGCCTTGGCGGAATATGAGCGCAGAATGACAGCCGCCAGGTTTAAGGAAAACTATTTCTATAGGGCAAAGAAAGGCCACTATCCTGGCGGCAGTACCCCATTCGGCTATGTGCTCGATAGAATGCTCTATGAGGGAAAAATGGCCACTACGCTGGATATAGACCCCGTCACAGACCCTATCCTGCTACGCATCTACAAAGAGCATACAGTATACGGGTACAGCCTCAGAGAGATCGCCACGCGGCTAAGTAGTGAGGGCCTGAAAACAGGATATGGCAAGCCTTGGTCCGCCCAGGCGATACGCCGGATACTCCGCAATCCACTCTATGTAGAAAATACTATTGATATCTATGAATACTTTGTTGGCCTAGGCACCTCCATAGCCAATAAGCCTGAAGAATTCGATGGCACCCACGGATGTCTGCTTCTTGGAAAAGAGATAGGGCGTAAGCATCGGAAGATGACTGATCTATCAAATCAGATATTGGCCATCGGCCTCCATCCTCCCCGTATCCCTGCTGATCAATGGCTTTTATCTCAACGTCTGCTTGCCCGCAATAGACAAACCAAACGCAAGGGCACCGGGCATCTATCGTGGCTCACCGGCCTTGTCAGTTGCGCCCACTGCGGGTATGCCATCACCGTGAAGGGATGGAAGAAAAAAAACAAAGAATACTATTATCTCACTTGCCGTGGCCGTACCAATTTGGGGGCCGCTACCTGCAAGGCAAAGACCATGCATCCATTACGTGAAGTGGAAAAAGAAATTGAGCGGCAATTACTTGATCATGTTCATGAGATAGACCTGTCAAATACGGCTGGCCTCCAAAAAGATCCTGTAGTCGCATCCGAAATAAACCGATTAAAAGGTCAGGATATACAGCTGACAAAGGAAATCGACGCATTGATTGATCTTGGCTTAGATGGTGCCGCAAAAGATTATATTCAAAAAAAAATTAATAAAAAGGATGCACAGAGAAAGGATATACAGGCATCCATACAGGCGTTGTCCGTGGAATCGCCTGTAAGAAATGTATCTCAGGTGCAGGATGCCATTGACCGCATCAAAACCACCTGGGCTGATCTTGGAGTGCGTGAACGGCACAATCTGGCCGAAATCCTTATCAAAGGTATTACCATCTCCATGGACCAAACCATTGATATTACTTGGGTTTTTTAATTTTGGTCTTTTTGTGACAGGAGAGAAATCCCCGGGGTGGCTGAATAGTATGACCCACTGCCCCCTATACCCCGAGAGTGTGACGGGTCCATAGGTGGTCTGGGCGGTAAAGTCCGGGGCCATCTGTCCGATGCGGATGCACCCTTCCTTATTTGCCATGGATATCACTTCCTATATCGGTCTGGATATACAGTATGATATGCACAGAGCGGCCGATACGGGCCTGGCCCAATCGCCAGGATCGGGCCAGTAGAATGAAATATATGTGGACATCAGAATCTATCGGCCGGACTTATCCAGGATAGACCGGATGAGCCGGTCAAAACCGAGGCCCTTGCCGATCCGTTCGGCGATGATCCTCCATATGCCTGCCAGTATGACAGCCAATAGGATAGCCGCCAGACATAGCCGTCATTTCTCCTTATATTTATCTATTTCGGCCTCACACTTTTTATATTCATTAAGCGCCTCTTCGAGTTCTCCATTCGCACTTTCCCTCACTCAAGCCAATACACCCTGTTTTGCTAATTCCCCCGATGCCTCAGGCTCCAATAAGATAGACGGAATTCCATCATGCGCTGATCTTGTTTCTTTCCCAGTTTCTTAGCATAAAAGCCAATACCATGCCTACTAGTGATTAGTGTTCCTGCCAGGGATATGATCGTAGCAGTGTTCATCCTCGCCCCTCCATCCTTCAGATTTTGAATATAGAAAAGCGACGGGATAAATCCGTCGCTCTCTAATTCTCTGTGATGCTTAGCTAGGGTATCCGCACTCCGGCATCAAATACGATGATTGCTGTGTCGATATCTGTGCGCTCCGCCTCCGGTACTGCTCTGGCCGCCTGGACGATGGTAGCGGCCGTGTCTACCATGGCCTGGGTGATGCCCTCTGGGTATGCAGGGGCATTGGCCGGAAATCTTGTCCAGAATCCTTCCTGCAAAGTTAGCACTTCCACCTCTCTACTATCATCGACTTCCACCCAACATTCAGTAGGACTATATTTTTCTCCCGATACTTGTATCCCCGCACCCACAACAACGGCAGTAAATTCGTTGTTTATTACTGACGGGTCCAAAATAACTCTTTTTATCATGGCTATATCTCCTTATTTTAAGATAACGATTCCGTATAAGTAGTGCCTTGCTGTCCACCTGTCCCATTGCCTCCGCTTATTGATGTACCGCCAGGTCCACCGCTTTTGTTAATAGTCGCGCTAGATATATCTACTGCGGTCCCGGCAAAAGCAGCGAATACGCCGCCGCCGTTACCGCCTCCGCCGCCGCCATCACCGCCTCCGCCATCAGTACGTGCATTGCCACCAGGACCGCCCTCGATATCGATTGCCCCCGCTATCATCAATGTCCCTTTTACGATAAATAGAATAAAGCCTCCAGGGGGTTCTCCACTCGCTCCCACGCCACCCGGATTGGCACTACCGCCTGTAGAGGCACCACCACCGCCATATTTTGCAGGAGTTCCGTGATAACCATAAGCGCCTCCAAACGACCCTACTGACGAAACTCCATAAGATAATCCTGGCCATCCTAATAACTCCGGCTCTGTCGTAGACCCGCCGTTGCCAGTCGAGGACGCTCCTCCCGCCCCGAAAGCCCCTTGACATATACGGCCCGGTCCGTGTGTGCCCCCTAGATAATCAGACCCTTGGTCGTTACCACCGTCACCGCCCTCGCCACCTCTTAGGGTCTTGAGGGTGTCTACTATATGTCGCATCTGCACACTGTCTCCATACATTTCCAGGAACACCTCCGGGCTTACGGGTAGAGTGCTACTTAATTTCGACATACTTATTTTTGCATTGGTCCCGATGTATGCATCACCATTTACAAAAATGACTAGCCCTCTGCATTGCTTATCTACTGTAAGCGTCTCAGGAGTGGCCGGGTCCCAATTGATTTGCGAAAACTGCTTGATGCAGAGGTCGGAATATGTAACATAATCCGTCCCGGCGTGATATACATCTCCTGCGGTTAAGACACCGTCGGAACCATCGCCCCAATACATAGGAATAAACGATCCTCTGTTCTTTGTTGGGCGCAAAAAGCCACCGTTAAAACCACTCATCAGCTATTCCTCTATTAGATTCTTCATCGATTACGTTGATCTGAAAACTGCTTCTCGCGTTGGACGTAGCCGCAAGGGGGCTCCAGCTTGGATCTAATACCGTCATATCAGGCATAATATATTTTCTCCTTTTCACTGTATTCTTTCAAAGAAAATAATACTAGAAAAGAATCATTCATC